>JAEEGH010007575.1_pt1 | contig 26044 bp, 21 predicted proteins | sample 9134181 | NCBI WGS metagenome assembly JAEEGH01 (sample SAMN16246544, study PRJNA631951) | gut metagenome | biome: gut microbiome; feature: rumen; material: DP-attached | host: Bos | place: Iran: Karaj | collected 2018-10
GAAGAACAGAAGAAGATCCGCGAGCTGATCCCGTATAAGTAAGGAGGAATAAAACCATGGCAAGAATCAAGAGAGCAGTCAACGCCGTTAAGAAACGCCGCAAGGTCCTCCGCCTCGCAAAGGGCTATTACGGAGCAAAGAGCAAGCAGTATCGCGCAGCAAGCCAGCAGGTCATGAAGTCGATGGCATATGCCTACGTCGGCAGAAAGCTCAAGAAGCGTGAGTACCGCAAACTGTGGATCGCCCGTATCAACGCAGGCGCCCGCATGAACGGCACCACCTACAGCCGCCTCATCAACGGTCTGAAGCTCGCCAACGTCGACATCAACCGCAAGGTCCTTGCAGACCTCGCGATCACCGACATGAACGCGTTCGCGAACCTCTGCGAGATCGCAAAGGCAGCGCGCAACTGAGTCAGGCAGCCCGCAGGGCGCCATGATTTCACCGAAAGAAAGAAGGGACGCTGCGTCCTTTCTTTTTTTGCGCGCATATGCGGGCGCCGGCTGCGCCGACGGGCGGGTTATTTTTCTTTTGCACGGGAAACCGTGTGTTCATCTTGCAATTTACGCGGCGGTTTGATACAATAAAACAGATTGTGAGGGGAGGGATCGGCATGAAACGGATGGCTTCGTTTCTGCTTTGCATGTTATTGCTTGCGTGCGGCGTGCAGACGCCTGCGGCAGACGTGCAGCCGAAGCCGACGCCCGAACCGACGCAGACGGAGGAACCGGTCGAGATCGTTGCGTTCCATACCCAAGCGCCGCAGGCGACCGATACGCCGGCATCGACCGAAGCAGCGACCGAAGCCCCCACGCCGGAGTCGACGCCAGAGCCCACGCCGGAGCCGGAACGGATCGACGCTGCGCGGCTCGACGCGGGAGAGTTCGATTCCTTTTTTGACGATGCGGTCTTTGTCGGGGATTCGATCACAAAATCGTTCCGGAATTATGTAACAGAAAAGCGTGAGGCGGACGGCAGATGCCTTGGGGAAGCCAAGTTCCTGGGCGTGATCAACATGAGCGCGCTGCGTGCGGCAAAGGACCGGATCAACGACGATGGCATCAATTTCTTCTATCGCGGTTCAGCGAAGCCATTCAGCGAGGCGGTCAGGGTGACCGAGGCAAAAAAAGTGCTGATCCTTTTCGGCGTGAACGAGCTCGTATGGTGCAGATGGGACGATGAGACGAGGGCGTTTGAACGGCTGATCGAGCTGGTGCGTTCCGTGGAGCCGGATGCGGAGATCGTCATACAGGCGCTTCTGCCGGTCACGAAGCGCTATTGCAGCAGAAACGAGATCGAGATCGGGACATGGAACAGCTACAACGACGTTCTCCGGGAGATGTGCGAAAAAAACGGCGTCACATTTCTGTCGTTCGCTGAGAAACTGATGGACGACGACGGATATCTCAACGAGACATATTCGAGCGACGGACAATACCATTTGAATGGACAGGGAAACGAGATCTGGATTCGGGCGCTGCGGGAATACGCCGCGCGCCGGATGTATCCGGACGCCGTTTTGGTAATACAGGGAGGAGATTGACATGAAACGGTTGGTTTGCATTCTTTTGATTGCAGTGCTGCTCTGCGCCTGCGCGAATACGTCCGGCGCGGCGGCAAAGGAATACGGCGCGGACTTTGCGAAGCGCGTCGAAGCCGCATGGAAGGAACAGGGATACCTTGAAGACATGGCGCGGTTCGCCGACGAGGACCTGTTCGATTATTACGGGATCGATCTTGCGGCATGCAAGGGCGGGATCGGCTATGTCGACGCCATGGGGTACACGACCGAGGCGATCGTGATCGTTGCGGACGAAGCGATCGCAAAGGAGATCGAAACGCTGCTCAGCAATCACCTTGCTTTTCAAAAGGAGACCTTCAAGTCCTATGATCCCGATGCGCTGAAGATCGTGGAAAACGCGGTCCTCGAACGCGACGGCGGCATGCTCGTGATGATCGTCTCGCCCAACGCGCAGGCGATGCTCGAAACACTGCGGAACGTGACCCCGTAAATGGTCTTTTCTTCGCTCACATTTCTATTTGCTTTTCTGCCGATCACGCTGATCGGCTATTATCTGTTGCCCAAAAAGGCGAAGATCGCCTTTCTGCTGCTCGCAAGCCTCGTGTTCTATGCGTGGGGCGAGCCGCTCTATGTGCTGCTGATGATCGGCTCGATCACCGTCAACTGGGGCATCGGGCTCGGCATGGACAAAAGCGCACGGCACAAAAAGGCGTATCTCATCGCCTCGGTCGTGCTGAACCTGGCGCTGCTGTTCACGTTCAAATACACGGGACTCTTCTGGAACACGGTCCGCGGGCTGTTTCCCGCGCCGCTTTGCGAAAAGACGGTGTCGATCCGTCTGCCGATCGGCATCTCCTTCTTCACGTTTCAGATCATGTCCTATGTGATCGACCTCTATCGCGGCAAAACGAAGGTGCAGAGAAACCCGATCAAGTTCGGCGCGTACGTCACGATGTTCCCGCAGCTGATCGCGGGTCCAATCGTGCGGTATGTGGACATCGAAGCGCAGCTCGAAGCGCCGGATCTTTCCGTGGATTCGATCGCGGACGGCGTGCGGCAGTTCCTTGTGGGTCTCGGCAAAAAGGTCCTGCTCGCGAACACGATGGGCGCGCTCTGGGCGCAGCTTTCCGCGTCGCCCGCCGAAAACGGTGTGCTCGGCGCATGGGTCGGGATCTTTGCCTATTCGTTTCAGATCTACTTCGATTTTTCCGGCTATTCGGACATGGCGTGCGGGCTCGGGCGGATGCTCGGCTTCCGCTTTCTGCAGAACTTCAACTATCCCTACATCGCAGACAGCGTGACCGATTTCTGGCGGCGCTGGCACATCTCGCTTTCCACATGGTTCCGCGAGTATGTCTATATCCCGCTCGGCGGCAATCGCAGGGGCTTAAAGCGGCAGATCCTGAACATTTTGATCGTTTGGGCGCTGACCGGGCTTTGGCACGGCGCAAGCTGGAATTTTGTCGTATGGGGCATGTACTACGGCGTGCTTCTGACGCTTGAAAAGCTGTTTTTCGGGAAGCTCCTCGAAAAGCTTCCGAAGATCGTTCGCTGTCTTCTGACGTTTCTGATCGCGTCGATCGGCTGGGGGATCTTCTATTTCACCGATTTTTCGGCGCTCGGCGTCTATTTCGGCTCGCTGCTCGGGATCGGCAATCCGGGGCTTCTCGGCGCGGGATCCGGCGCGTGGTGTCTTGGGTATCTTCCGATGCTCACGCTTGCCGCCGTCGCCGCAACGCCGCTCGGCGCGTTCGCCGCAAAAAAGCTCGATCGTTTTCGCTGGTTCAAGCCGGTGCAGCTGGTTCTCTGCATCGTGCTGTTCGCGCTCTGCATCGCATCGCTCGCGTCGCAGAGTTATAACCCGTTCATCTATTTCCGGTTCTGAGGGGAGGTGCAAACGTGAAACGAAATCTTTGGAACATCGTTACCGTCGTTCTGTTTGCGCTGCTCCTGCTTGCCGTGCCGCTTGCGTTCCTGCTTTCGCCGTACCGGACGTTTTCGGACGCCGAACGCCGCTACCTTGCCGAGCCGCCGAAGCTTTCGGACGAAAAGCTTTCCGACTGGTCGTACGACGATAAGACCGAGACCTTTCTTGCGGACCATCTGCCCGGGAGGAACGCGCTTGTATCGCTGAATGCGTACCTTACGCTGTACACGGGACGGCAGGTTTCCGCCGACGTCTTCTGCGACGCGGAGGGGTATCTGGTCGAAGCGCCGGTCGATTTCAACGCGCAGGAGCTTATGAGACGGCTTGACCGCATTGCAAAGCTCGGCGAAACGACGGGGCTTACGCCGCGGCTTCTGATCGTGCCGTCGGCGGGGTACGTCCGTCGCGAAAAGCTGCCGGAATCGCTTGCCGCGCTCTACCGCGACGGGGAAGCTCTGCAGCAGATCGCAGACGCGCAGGGCGTTTCGCTTGTGCCGATCGCGGAACGCTTCCAAACCGAGGGGCAGAGCTGGTTCTACCGCACGGACCATCACTGGACCGCGGACGGCGCGTTTGCGGCGTATGAGGCATATATGCGCGCCGCCGGGCACGAACCGCTTTCAAAGGACGCGTTCACACGCCGCGAGATTTCGGGGTATTCCGGTTCGACGCGCTCGCGCTCCGCGCTGTGGCTGCATCCGACCGAGCCGCTGACGGTCGACGAGCCGACCGACTGTGAGGTTTCAGTCACGTTCTCGGACCGGGAAGGGACGTTTTCAAGCCTGCTTTTTGCGGAGCATCTCGATGCATACGACTGGTATCCGTACTTTCTGGACGGCAACCATCCGGTCACGGTGATCGAAAACAGGAGCGCGGATGCGGACGCGCCGGTGCTGCTCATGGTCAAGGATTCGTTCGGCAACACGCTCGTGCCGTATCTCGTCCCGTCGTACAGAACGATCGTCATGGTCGACCCGCGCTATACGAAGCAGAGCGTATCCGAGCTTGCCGGGCAGTACGGCGCAACGGAGCTCCTGTTTTGCTATTCGATCGAGCGCATCGCAACCGAAGAAAGCCTGAAGCTGCTGAAATAAACAAGACTTCACACAAAGAAATCCACGGAGAAACTATGGAAGCAATAAAACCGAATTCTCAAATAATCAGCAAATATGTGAGAGCGTTTGTTTTTCGCGAGATAGCAGTTAACGGCGTAGATCCTCGCGATGGACTTGAAAAGACATCGTTGCGATTGAACACGCGCGCACCGTATACGGAGGGATATAAGTATGATATTTACAAAAAATATCATACCATGCTGCAGGAACATGCGAAACCATATGTTCAAATCATTCGACAAGCGATGAATGATTCTGCGAACAACCTTGTATACAAGCAACATCAGAAAGACAGATTGCTTCCCGTGGAAGAAGATCGTGCGGCACTCTTGGAATCGGCGCTGCAAAAGTTATATCAAACGAATGCAGATTCAAATGCGGAAGCTTTTGAAGAAATTGTTAAACTGAACGGATCAAGGTTTGATGTTATCGGCTTTATATTCTTCTTAAAAAATATGGAGTGCTACATGCCGATCAGTCCGGAGAATTTCGATGATAGGTTTTCAAAACTCGGTATTTCCACACATTTCAGTCATGCTTGTTCATGGGAGAATTATCTGTACTATAACCGATTGCTTAACGAAATCCGATTGGTATTGCAGAAAGAAATCCATCCGGATTTTACACTTCTTGACGCGCATTCGTTTGTATGGATGCTCCCCACATTGGAATTATACTTGGACGATTCCTATCGTATTGCAGAGCATAAGACTTTCGGAAAAGGCGTGATAAAAGCATTCAATAAACAAACCGTTGTTTTTCATTTCAACAACCAGGAGAAGTCCTTTGATTTAAAAACTGTTTTACAGAACAATATACTTCGTTTTCTTTCCGTACAAGCCATCTCAGAGGAGGAACGGCAATCGGGCGAGAAGGCAGACGAACAGCTTGTCAAAGACTTGAAGAATACTTCACTGTATGATTGCGAAAGCGGTTTTGTTTATAGGGGTGTTCCCAAGAAAAAGATAATACAGGAAGCGGCTTGTAAAGCGAGCCCGGTTCTACAGCGAGATCGGCAGACAGCAATAAATGCTTTGTCTCACGCCGGATTTTGTTGCGAGATCGAAGCATCTCACAAAACGTTTATCCGGCGAAACTCCGATAAGCCATATACAGAGCCGCATCATTTGGTCCCTATGGCGGCATATCGTCTGTTTGAGGTATCGTTAGATGTAGAAGAGAACATTGTATCTTTGTGCAGCAATTGTCATAATGAGATTCATTACGGCAAGTACGCCGATCGGCTTATCAGAAGACTTTATCAGATTCGCAAGGATGATCTTCATAATGTCGGAATTGACATAACCGAGGAACAATTGCTTGAGCTATATGGTATCCATACTGATCAGCAAGATTGATCATACAATCAAATCTAATTTCAAGCTGCGATTATAAAGCTTGAAGAAACGCCGGAGAAATTATTCCGGCATTGTATGCGCAAGTCAAAAGCCTTCCCCTCTGAGGGGAAGGCGCCGTTAGGCGGATGAGGTGGACACGCAAAAAAGCGGAACGCTTTTTGCGGATGAATGAATTGTGCTGCGCACATGAATTGACCCTGCGGTCATGAATTGGCGGTTGACAGACGGGGATTTGTGCGATACAATAGGCAAAGCGTTGAAGGTGTCAGGTACCGTCCGAACGCAGTGAAAGAGAGCCTCCGCCGCGGCTGAAAGCGGGGGAACAGGGCACGGACGGGAAGGTTCAGCACCGGAGCATCCGTAAAGCGGAAATGAACAAAATGATGAATAAAGGATTTCCCGAAGGAAAATCAACCTTCATTTTTCATTCTTCATATCCGAAATGCGGCGCAGCCCTGCGTTATCGGGGAAACGAGAGAAGGGCATCGCCCTTAACTTGGGTGGTACCGCGGAATTTGTTTCGTCCCATGCAGTCAAATTGCATGGGACTATTTTTTAAGGAGGAATGTATGAGTATGACGATGGAAGAGCTGCGGCAGCAGTTCTATGAGCATCTGCAACAGGCGAACGCCGCCGAGGCGTTTGAGGAGCTGCGCGTCCGGTATCTCGGCAAAAAGGGCGAGATCACGGGACTTTTGAAGAACATGGGCGCGATCGCGCCGGATATGCGCAAGGAATACGGCGCAAAGGTCAACGCGCTCAAGGAAGAGGTCGAATCAAGCATCAAGAAGCGCATCGAGGAAGCGCACGCGCGTGAGCTCGAACGGAAGATCGCGGCGACCGAGCGTTATGATCTCAGTTTGCCGAGTACGCTCAGTGAGGGCAGCTATCATCCGATCACGCTCGTGCAGCGCGAGGTCGAGCAGATCTTTGCGTCGATGGGCTTTACGATCGAAGATTACGACGAGATCGTCGACGACTATCACTGCTTCGAAGCGCTGAACATCCCGAAGCACCATCCCGCCCGCGACATGCAGGATACCTATTACCTCAGCAACGGGCAGCTTCTGAAAACGCACACGTCCGCCGCGCAGAACGCGATCATGAAAAAGTACGGTGCGCCGCTTCGCGCGATCTTCCCGGGTCGCTGCTTCCGGAATGAGAGCACCGACGCCTGCCACGAGAACACGTTCTTCCAGATGGAGGGCATCATGATCGACGAGAACATCTCGATCTCGAACCTGATCTATTTCATGAAGACGATGCTTTCGGAAGTCTTCCAGCGCGACGTCAAGGTCCGTCTGCGTCCGGGCTTCTTCCCGTTCGTCGAGCCGGGCTTTGAGCTCGATATCTCCTGCGCGATATGCGGCGGCAAAGGCTGTCCGTCGTGCAAGAACTCCGGCTGGCTCGAGCTGTGCCCCTGCGGCATGATCCACCCGAACGTGCTGAAGGCGGGCGGCATCGACACCGAGAAATACACCGGCTTCGCGTTCGGTCTCGGCCTTACGCGGCTTGCCATGATGAAATACGGGATCAAGGACATCCGCGATCTGAACAGCGGAAACCTCAAGTCCCTCGACCAATTCGTGAAGTAAGGAGGCAAACCCATGAAAGTTTCCATGAACTGGATTTCGGACTATGTGGACCTCTCCGGTCTCGATATCGACGATCTGATCCATCGCTTCACGCTGTCCACCGCGGAGGTGGAGGACGTTTACCATCTCGGCACCGAGATCAACGGTGTCGTCGTTGCGGAGATCAAAACGATCGAAGCGCATCCGAACTCCCAAAAGCTGCATCTATTGGAGCTCGATCTCGGCGATCGCACCGACCGCTGCGTGTGCGGCGCGCCCAATGTGCGCGTGGGCATGCGCGTGCCGTTCGCGCCGTTCGGCGCCTCCGTCGTCGGGATGACGATCGGCGAAGCCACGATTGCGGGCGTCGTCTCCCGCGGGATGTGCTGCTCCGCGGCAGAGCTCGGCATTGCGGATTCTTCGAGCGGACTTTTAGAGCTTCCCGCGGACGCGCCGCTCGGCAAACCCGTCAAGGAGCTGTACGCGTTCGAGGACACCGTGTTCGAGGTCGACAACAAGTCGCTGACGAACCGTCCGGACCTTTGGGGACATTACGGCATCGCGCGCGAGTTCTCAGCGATCGCAAAGCGCCCCTTAAAGCCTTTGGAGCTCGACGATCTTGCAAAATACGACGCTTTGGATCCGGTCCCGCTCGGTGCGATCGATCCGGAGCTCTGCTATCGCTATTCCGCGATCCGCGCGGATCACATCCAAAAGACGGTCAGCCCGATCGACATGCAGATCCGCCTCTATTACTGCGGCATGCGCGCGATCTCGCTTTTAGCCGACCTCACGAATTACGTCATGCTCGAGCTCGGACAGCCGACGCACGCGTTCGATTCACGCATGGTCGGCACGATCGGCGTGCAGCGCTTCCCGGAGACCTTCGCGTTCCAAACGCTTGACGGCACGGAGCGGAAGATCGACCCCGAAACGCTGATGATCACCAGCGACGGAAAGCCCGTCGCGGTCGCGGGCGTCATGGGCGGCCTGAACAGTGAGATCGTAAGCGACACGGATTCGGTGACGCTCGAATGCGCGACGTTCTCGGCGGTGTCGGTCCGCAAGACCTCGAGCCGCATCGGGCTCAGAACAGACGCGAGCATGCGCTATGAAAAGACGCTCGATCCGGAGCTCTGCGCGCTTGCCGCGGGCAGATTCTTAAAGCTCCTGCTTGCGATCGTTCCCGAAGCGAAGGTCGTCAGCCGCTATACGGACTGCTATCAGTATCATTATCCGACGATCGAGCTGCACTTCGACAAGAAGTTCGTCGACCGCTACACGGGCATCGACATCTCCGACGCGCAGATCAACGACACACTGACGCGGCTCGGCTTCGGCGTGACCGAAAGCAACTCGGTCTTTGACGTCAAGGTCCCGTCGTGGCGCGCCACCAAGGACGTGACGATCCCCGCGGACGTCATCGAGGAGATCACGCGCATCTACGGCTACGACAATTTCAAGATCGAGACCACGATGAGCGCGCTGCGCCCGGTACAGCCGCTTCAGGTGAAGGCGGACGAGAAGGCGATGAAGGACGCGCTTGTGAAAACCTTCGGGTTCCACGAGGTCCACACCTATCTCTGGTGCGACGCAAAGAAGCTGAACGATCTGAAGATCCCGCTGCCCGAGAACGTGTATCTTCTGAACGGCATGAACCCCGACGCGACCGTGCTGCGCACCGCGATGATGCAGACGCTGCTGCCGGTTCTGAAGGAGAACCGCTTCTATGCGCCGGCGTTCGGCGTGTTCGAGATCGGCAGAACGGTCAAGGGGCAGAAGCCGGACGGCACCGCAAACGAGCGCAGAACGCTCGGCGTTGCCCTGCTTTCGCACGAAAAGGAACGCACCGTGTTCCTTGCCGCGCGCGATATGATCGCTGCGATCCTGTTCGATATGCGCCGGATCCAGCCGACGTTTGAGCGCGTGCAGCCGATCAATGCCTGGGAGCATCCCGCAAACACTGCGGCGATCATGCTCGACGGCAAGACGATCGGAACCATGTCGACCGTGCATCCCGAGGTTGCGGCGGAGATCGACAAGAAGGCGTCGCTCGTCACCCTGGAGCTCGATATGGATGCGCTTGCCGAGATCAAGGAAGCGGACCTCAAGTACCGCGAGGCGTCGCGCTTCCCGGGCATCGACATCGACCTAAGCTTCGTCGTCGACAAGGACGTCACGTTCAAAGACGTCACCGGTCCGTTCTTTGAAGACCGCGATGAGACGCTTTCCGGCATTTCGCTCGTCGATATCTACGAAGCGGACGTCAAGAGCATGACGATCCGGCTCTCGTTCGTATCCCCCGTAAAGACGCTGCAGAAGACGGAGGTGCAGGCATACATCGACCGCATCCTCGCCGTTCTCGCGGAAAAGAACATCCGTCTGCGCACGGTATAAAAAGAAATGAAGAATGAAGAAATGAAGAAATGGAGAAATGGAGAATGAAGAATTACGGAAGATTTTCTTCCGGAAAATCTATCATCATTCATTTTGAAGTCTGAAGCATTCATTTTTCGACACCGACGAAAAGGAGGAACAACAATGGCATTCAATGTAGCAAAGGTTACCGACGATCTCGTCAAATGGCTCAACGACTGGTTCGAGGAAAACGGTCCCGGCTGCAACGCCGTGATCGGCATCTCCGGCGGCAAGGACAGCTCGGTCACCGCGGCGCTGTGCGTACGCGCGCTCGGCGCGGACCGCGTTATCGGCGTTCTGATGCCGAACGGCGAGCAGTACGACATCAACGTCAGTGAAGCGCTGGTCAAGCATCTCGGCATCCGCTCCTACGTCGTCAACATCAAGGACGCGTACGACGGCGTCGTGAACGCGGCAAAGGCGGCGGGCGTGGAGCTTTCTAACCAATCCTACATCAACCTCGCGCCGCGTCTCCGCATGAGCACGCTCTACGCGGTCTCGCAGTCGTATAACGGCAGGGTCATCAATACCTGCAACCTCAGTGAGGACTGGGTGGGCTACTCCACACGCTACGGCGATTCCGTGGGCGATGTGTGCCCGCTCGGCAAGCTCACTGTCGCGGAGGTCAAGGAGATGGGAACGTACTTGGGGCTTCCCGACATGTTCGTGTACAAGGTCCCGAGCGACGGACTCTGCGGCAAGACGGATGAGGACAACCTCGGCTTCACCTACGCCGTGCTCGACCGCTACATCCGCACCGGCGAGATCGACGATCCCGAGACGAAGGCGCTGATCGACCGCAAGCATAAGATGAACCTCTTCAAGCTGGAGCTGATGCAGACCTTCCAGTACGACCCGAACGCGGAAGAATGACGGTGAAGGGCACCGAACCGGTCCGGGCGATCGCCAAAGCCTGCACGCTTTTAGACCTTCTCACAGAGGCAAAACGCCCGCTTTCGCTCGCGGAGCTGACCGAGTCCGCCGGCTGGGCAAAGAGCACCGTTTACGGGCTATTAAGCTCCATGCGCAGCTGCGGGCTTGTGGAGCAGGACGCGGCAAGCGGGAGGTTTTCGCTCGGTGTGCGCCTGTTCGAGTACGGCAGCGCGGTGAACGCCACACGAAACATCATCACGCTTTCGCGCGAGCCGATGGAACGGCTGGTCAAGGCTGTCGGAGAATCCGCGTCGCTGTCGATGCTTGATCGCGGCGAAGCGCTGGTGCTCGCGCACGCGGAGGCGGATTCGAGCTTTCATATCGTGTCCGAGACCGGCGCGCATCTGCCCGCGTTCTGTACGGCGCAGGGCAAAGTCCTGCTGTCGGCGCTTTCGGACGCGACGGTGCGCCGCATCTTTGAGACGCAGTTTCAGCAATTCACGCCGCACTCGCTCTCGAGCGCCGACGCGCTTCTTTCCGAGTTGAAAACGGTCCGCGAAACCGGCTTTGCGATCGAAAACGGCGAGTTCAGGATCGGCGTCCGCGGCGTTGCCGCGCCGATCAAAGACCATACCGGCGCGATCCGATATGCGGTCGGTCTCATCGGCATGTTCCGCCGCGTCGACTCGGACGAGTTCCGCGCCGCGACCGCGGAGGTCCGAAAAACCGCCGCCGCGCTTTCCGAAGCGCTCGGGTATCGGGAAAACTGAAAACAGGGACAAAGGATTGCATGCATCAAGCGGCGGGGATATCATTCCCCGCCGCTGCTTTGCGTCAAACGGATCGGCGATCCGTCTGATCCGTATTACCGTAATTCCGCGTTGTTTTTACACTTCATTACAGCTTTTTTTTCAATCGGCAGCTGCGATGTCCTTTCGGGAAATCCTCAGCAGCGCCGTACTCGGTGAATCCATGTTTGCCATAGAAATCCGCGACCCAATCACGGGCGTACACAAACAGAACGTCGGCTCCGTTTTCCCTCGCCTCACGCTCGCACTCCTTCAGCAGATAGGAAGCAAGCCCTTGACCGCGGCAGGGCTCATCCACCCAAAGAAGGTGAACGTAGCCGTCGTCCCAGCCGCCGACGCCTGCCATGATACCTGCGATCATGTTTCCGTCACGGTCGACGAGCTTCTTGTTCAGGCGGATATAACCGTGCAGCGGCGGAACAACGGAATCGTTGAATTCGTCCAGATTCTCGTAAATAAAATCAACGTCCTCTTCCGTACCGCGCCTGATCTCAAATCGCTTCTGCGCGCTGTTATACTTTGGCATAACGTCCGGCAGATCCCGATCGAGACGCTTGCACATATAATAACGAGTCGGACCTTTCGACCTGCTCTGCTCAGCGCACACCGAATAGCCGTGCTTATCGCAAAAGTCCTTGGCTTGAAAATCGAAGGTTTCGAGCAAAGAGAGATAGCAGCCGCGTTCTTTGGCAATGTGCTCGGCTTCTCTTAACAGCATGGAGCCCAATCCCTGCCCGCGGTACGCCTCATCTACCCACATCGTGATGTCATCCAGTTGACCCCAGGTGTAGATCATTGCGTCGAATGCGGCGACGGTGTTTCCCTCTTCGTCTTCGACCTTTAAGATGAGCTCCTCATCCTCCGGCGCGTCCGGTTCCGGCGGCAGTACGGCGTCGTCGAATTCGTCGATCCGTTCTTCCATGTATTCCGCATCTTCGTTTGTTAAAGGTTTCATTTCGTATTCCATTTTTATTTTCTCCTCAAATCGTTTTTTATTGGGCTGTTGGTTGCTGAAAAAGGGTATAAAATACCGCAGAGAAGCAGCTCCCACTGTGGCTGCGTCCTGCGGCTCCCACTTTCAGAAGTTACTTTTCAATCGGCGCACAAAATAAAGAAGAGGATCACTCTCCGTCATGTTTTGCGCCTGTATGCAGTTATCCCGCAAAAGCAATCTGAATCATGGGTTTACACTCCTGTCTCGAATGATCCTGATTATACATGAAAAGGCAGCAGCCGTCAAGGATCATTCGCAGCAATACAGCCCTGTGATCATAAACAACGGAGCATTTGCATGTCCGGGGATTCAGGGTACGCCTTTTTTGTTTTCCCATTTATGGGATTGCAGCGCGGGCTGAAAGATGATATGATAGGGACATGGAATTTGATGCGATCATCAAAAACGGCTTGATTCTGGACGGCAGCGGAACGGAAGCGTACCGCGCCGATCTCGGCGTGACCGGCAAACGAATCGCGGCGATCGGCGATCTTTCCGCGGCGAACGCGGGGGAGATTATCGACGCGGCGGGCAAGGTCGTCATGCCCGGCTTCATCGACGCGCACCGCCACGCGGACACGGCGGTCTTTTCGGACGGCTTCGGAAAAGCGGAGCTATTGCAGGGGCTTACGACCGTCGTCAACGGGAACTGCGGGTTAAGTGCCGCGCCGGTGTGCGGTCCGCACAAGGCCGACGTCGCGGCATATCTTTATCCGATCACGGGCGAACTCGGCGATCTACCGGTCGAAAGCCTTGCGGCGTACCTGAACGCGCTGAAACGCCGTCCGCTGCCGATCCATGCGGGGATGCTTACGGGGCTCGGTACGGTCCGCGCCGCCGTCGCAGGGTTTGCGAAGAATCTGACCGACGACGATTACCGCGCGATCCGTGCGCTGCTTGCGCAAACGCTGTCCGATGGCGCGCTCGGCGTCTCACTCGGGCTCGGCTATGCGCCGGAATGCTTTTTCGACACGGCGGGGCTCGTGCGCGCGCTCGAGCCGATCCGCAATACCAACGTCACGCTGTCCGTGCATATGCGTTCGGAATCCATGAACCTTTTGCCGTCGATCGACGAGGCATTGGCGCTCGCAAAGGCGCTGAACGTGCCGCTTCAGATCAGCCATCTGAAGGCGGTCGGGCGCGAACGGTGGGGAACGCTCGTTTACGAAGCGCTCGAAAGGATCCGCCGCGCGCGCGAGGACGGGATTGACGTGCAGTGCGATGCGTACCCGTATACCGCGGGCAGCACGCAGCTCCTTCACGTTCTGCCGCCGGAGTTTCTTGCGGGCGGCACGGAGGCGATCGCAAGGCGGCTTGCCGATCCGGATGCGCAGCGTATCCTGAGGGAGCGCCTTGAGACCGGCACGGACTACGACAATTACGCAAAGCTTCTCGGCTGGGAGAACATTGAGATCTCGTCGGTAAAGCTTCCGGAGGACCGGAGATACGTCGGCAGGACGATCGCGGAAGCGGCAGGAAATGCGGAGCCGTGGCGCTTCTGCGCCGAGCTTCTTTCCCGCAACCGCTGCGCGGTCACGATGATCGACCGGCTGACGAATGAGGATGACATCGCGGCGATCTACCGCGCGCCGTTTTCCTATGTGATCTCGGACGCGACGTACCCGAGAGACGGGCTTTTGCATCCGCGCGTATACGGCGCGTTCGTGCATGTGCTCGAGCGGTTTGTGCGGGAACGGAAGACGCTTTCGCTTGCCGAGGCGGTCAGAAAGATGACGCGCATGCCCGCGGACCGGTACGGACTTATGCACAAGGGGCGCGTCGCGGTCGGCGCGGACGCGGATCTTCTCGTGTTCGATCCGGACCGCGTACACGAACGGGCGTCGTTTTCCGATCCCGTGAAGGTTTGCAAGGGAATCGAAGCGGTGTTTGTAAACGGCGTCCCGGCGGTCGAACACGGCAGTCTGACAGGCAAAACAAACGGAACGGTTTTGGAACGGAGGAGCATATGAAGCATGAAAATCAGAAATGCAAGATCCTGGTGATCCGGGACCTGCTGCTGGAAACGGACGAGCTGCATCCGCTGACGGTGCAGGACATCATCGGAAAGCTCAAGGAACGCGGCATCCGGGCGGAGCGCAAGAGCGTGGCGGACGATCTTCTGACGCTTTCGGATTACGGCATGGACATCGTATCCGTCGCGGTCGGCAAGCGTAAGGGGTACTATCTCGCGTCGCGCATGTTTGAGCCTGCGGAGCTCAAGATGCTCGTGGACAGCGTGCAGGCGGCGAAGTTCCTCTCGCCGAAAAAAACGATGCGGCTGATCAAAAAGCTTGCGGGGCTTTCGAGCCGCGGCGAAGCGGCGCTTCTCAAGCGCCAGCTCTACATCTCCGACCGCGGCAAGACGGACAACGAATCCATCTTCTACAACATCGACGCCATCCACGGCGCGATCGCCGAGGATCGCGAGATCTCGTTCGTCTACTGGCAGTACGATCTCAATAAAAAACGCGTCCCGCGGCGCAGCGGCGCGCGCTACTGCGTCAGCCCGTTCGCACTCGTGTGGGACGACGAGTTCTATTATCTGATCGCTTACGACGCCGAGGACGCGCGCATCAAGCATTACCGCGTCGACAAGATGAACCGCATCACGATCAGCGAAGCCGAACGGCAGGGGAAAGCCGCGTTTTCCGCACTCGACATGTCCGTGTATACAAGCCGCAACTTTTCGATGTTCGCGGGCGAGGAGGCGGACGTGGTGCTCGACTGCGACGCAAGCCTCATCGGGGTGATCGTCGACCGCTTCGGCGCCGACGTCTCCGTGCATCCGGAGGGCGACCGTTTTCGGGCGTTTGTGAAGGTCGCGGTCTCGGAGCAGTTCTTCGGCTGGGTCGCAGCCCTGGGCGGCGCGGTGCGCATCGTATCGCCGCAGCCGGTGAAGGAACAATTCCTTGCGCTGCTGGATCGTGTGCGGGATGCGCAGCAATAAAGCATGAAAAAAGCCGTTTCCCTTCGGAAACGGTTTTTTCGTTCTGATGTGGGTCTTTATTCCGCGGCGTCCAGCTTCTTGCCGAGATCCGCAAACGCTTCGGGGTCAGCAACGCGCATAAGCTCGATCGCAGTGACTGCGCGGACGGCCTTCTTGCCTTCCGCGTCAAGACGCGAATAGCGCTCCAAAAGCTCGCGCTTTTCCCCGTCGAGAAAGATCGGTTTGTCACCGGCGACGGGCTTGATATCCAGCACGTCGCAGATGTGCATGATCGTGTCGAACGAGGTGCCGCCGATGCCCTTCTGCAGCGCGGTCACGATCGTCGATTGCGGAACGCCGATGTACATCGAAAATTGACGCACACTGCGGAATTGCTTTTTGATCTCTGTCTTGATCAGCCTTGTCAGTTCATCCATTTCACACACCTCCACCCTGCAATCATAACACGAATAAAAAGTTTTTGTCAATAAAAAATATATTGTACAAATTCGCGTTTTTGAACGGTCTGACGTATCTGAAAAAAACAGGAAAACCGCAAAATTGATATAAACAATTTTCAGATCGTTTTGCGGCGGAATCATCTTGACGCGGACATCGGATTCCTATATACTGAAAAGCACTGTGCGGGATCGGAAACGCACGTTTGCGGCGCTCCGGTCCGGATGCGGAACGGATCGGAAAGATCCGTCCGACGGACGCCGGACATAAAGAGACCTGCGCGATAATCTATGACCATGAAAAAGATATTTCCCTACCTGAAACCGTATAAAAAGCAAATGATCCTGACGGGGATCCTGTGCGTCGTCTCCACGCTGGAGGGGACGTTCCTGCCGTATCTGATGAGCCGCATCGTCGACGACGGCATTGCGGTCGGCGACATGAGCGCGATCCTGAAGCTCGGCGGTCTGATGCTCGTGCTGGCGGTCATGTCCATGCTGTGCGCGCTTTGGACCGGCGCGGTGAACGCAAGGATCTCCGCCGGTTTTTCGCACGATCTGACGCGCGGCATCTTCAACAAGGCGTCCGCGCTCGATTTTGAAAACTTCTCGAAGATCGGCACGTCCAGTCTTCTGACGCGATCCACACACGACGTTTCCACGATCTCGAGCGTGTCGTCCATGTTTGTCAACGTGGTCGTGATGGTCCCGATCATGATTGCCGGCGGCGTGGCGTTCGCGCTTCTTTCCGACCGCGTGCTTGCGCTGATCCTCCTGCTTTCCATGCCGGTCGCGTTTCTGATCCTGTTCCCGATCGTGCGGCATCTCGACAAGCTCTGGAAGCTCTCCGACGAATACATCGACGTGCAAAACCGGCTGATGCGCGAGCGGCTTTCCGGCATCCGCGTCATTCGCGCGTTCGACAAGGAACCGCACGAGCACAAACGTATCGCGCATGCGACGGAGGAAATGGCGAAATACATCATCCGCGCCAATGTCCGCGCAGGCTATGTGAATCCGCTGTGCATGCTGGTGCTGAACCTTGCGACCGTCGTGATGCTGCTGTTCGGCGCAAACCGGCTGCAGGATCCCGCGCTGATGCGTGAAGGGCTGACCGCGGGCGGCATCATCGCCACGGTGCAGTACGTTGCGCTGATCCTGAACGGCGTGATGATGCTTTCCTGGACGTTCGTGTTCCTGCCGCACCTCAAGGTCTGTGTGAACCGCGTGACCGAGGTGCTGGCGCTGCCGGACGAACCGGCAGACACGGGCGACGGCACGATCATCGGCGGGGATCTGGTCCTCGAAAACGTCGGCTTTGCCTACCCGGGCAGCGGGATCAATACCGTTTCAAACGTCAACATCACGGTCAGGACGGGGGAGACGGCGGCGCTGATCGGCGGTACGGGCAGCGGAAAATCGACGATCCTGAAGCTGCTGCTGGATTTTTACGCGCCGACCGAGGGCAGCATTTCGCTCGGCGGCGTTCCGTATGAGCAGATCGGACGCGGCGGCGTACGCGACAACATTTCCGCGGCGCTGCAGAAGGGCATGGTGTTCGAGGGGACGATCCTGGACAACGTGCGCATGGGCGATCCGGACGCGAGCGAGGAAGCGGTCAAAAACGTGCTTGACATCGCGCAGATGACGGAGTTTGTCGACTCGCATGAGGAGGGACTTCATTACCGCCTCGCGCAGTCCGGCGCGAACATTTCGGGCGGGCAGAAGCAGCGCATCAGCATTGCACGCACGATCCTGAAGCCCGCTTCGGTCTATGTGTTCGACGACAGCTTTTCCGCGCTCGATTACCTGACCGAAAGCAAGCTCCGAAAGGCGCTGAACCGGCATCTGGCGGGCAAAACGCAGATCATCATCACACAGCGCGCGGCAACCGCCATGCGCTGCGACCGCATCTTTGTCATCGAACAGGGCAGCATTGTGGGCAGCGGTACGCACGCAGAGCTCGTGAAGTCCTGCAGGGTCTACCGCGAGATCGTCCGCTCGCAGCTGGGAGGTGACGCCGTATGAAGAAGCAGAAAGCCTCGAAAAAGACGGTCCTCCGTATTCTGAAGGATACGAAGCCGATCGCGGGCTGGCTCGTGCTCGGCGCGTTGATCAGTCTCGTTTCGGTCGCGCTGTCCCTTGTGACGCCGGAGATCCTTCGCGCGCTGTCCGACCGGCTCTATAACTACTGGGAACCGGCGCATCTCGGGCAGAGCGCGGTGCTCGACAACGCTGCGTTCGGACGCGACTGCGTCCTGCTTGCGGCGGCGTACGCGGGAAGCTCACTGGCGGCGATCGGCGAGATGCTGATCATGAACAATGTTGTATCAAAGCACTTCACCTGCGCGATCCGCATCCGCATGAGCGACAAGATCCGCCGTCTTCCGGTGCGCTTCGTCGATCAGACGCCGAACGGCGAGATCATCTCGCACATGACCGACGACGTGTCCACGATGGGGACGACGGTACACAGCTTCCTCGAAACGCTGATCTCCGGCGTATTGAAGCTCATCGGCATCATCGTTCTGATCTTCCTTCTGAATCCGATCCTGGCGGCGGCGGTCATCATATTCGTGCCGCTTTCGCTGATCCTGTCGGCGAAGATCGCGGGGAAGAGTGAAAAATACTTTGCCGAGGTGCGAAAGAAGAACGGGGAGATCTACGCGCTGACCGAAGAGACGTTTTCGGGATTCGATACGGTCAAGGCGTTCCATCAGGAAGGCCGTCAGCGCGAACGGCATGCGGCGCTCTGCGGCGATATGCGCGACGCTTCGCGGAAGGGCACGTTCCTTGCATCGATCGTACAGCCGATCGTGGCGCTTTCAAACAACATCGCATACATCGCGATCTGCATCATCGGCGGCGTGTTCGTCGCGAACAACCTGTTCGGCATGAGCGTCGGCACGATCGTCGCGTTCGTGCTCTATGCCCGCATGTTTGCGGGACCGCTCGAAAGCATCGCACAGGGCTTTTCGATGCTGCAGCATACGATCGCATCGTCCGAACGCGTTTATAAAATGCTCGACGAAGAGGAAATGACGGAGTGCACGCAGGAGACCGCCCCGAACGGCGAGGGCAATGTGCGGTTCGAGAACGTCGATTTCTCCTACGATCCGAAGCAGCCACTGATCAAAGGACTGACCATCGACGTACACGCGGGCGAAAAGGTCGCCATCGTCGGACCGACCGGCGGCGGCAAGACCACGATCGTGAACCTTCTGATGCGCTTCTACGACGTCGACGGCGGCAGGATCCTGGTCGACGGCAAGGATATCATGAAAATGCCGCGGAACGCGCTTCGCAGCGTGTTTTCGATGGTCCTGCAGGATACATGGCTGTTCAGTGGCACGATCTACGACAACATCGCTTACGGCAAACCGGACGCGACCGAAGCGGAGGTGCACGAGGCGGCGAAGCGCGCGCACATCGACCGGTTCATCCGTTCGCTGCCGAAAGGCTACGACACCGTGATCAACGAGGAGACGACAAACATCTCCGGCGGACAGAAGCAGCTTTTGACGATCGCGCGCGCGTATCTTGCCAACCGCCCGATCCTGATTCTCGACGAGGCGACCTCAAACGTCGACACGCGCACCGAGATCCTGATCCAGAAAACGATGGACGATCTCATGCGAGACCGCACGAGCTTTGTCATCGCGCACCGTCTTTCGACGATCGTCGACGCGGATACGATCCTCGTTGTGAACCAAGGCTCGATCGTGGAGCAGGGCACGCATAAAGAGCTTCTCAAAAAGAACGGCTTCTACGCCGAGATCTACAATTCGCAGTATGAGCTGTTGAACTGAACGGCAAAAAAGGGTCACGGAAACTCCGTGATCCTTTTCATTCCTCGAACAGGTGCCGGTATTTGTTGAAAAAGTCAAAGTAGATCTTCGTATTCTCCAGTTCCCACCAGTTTTTGATCGTAACGGGCGCGGCGTCGAGATCATAGATGCGCGCGCCGGACATGGCGAGCAAAAAAGGCGAGTGGGTCGCGATGATAAACTGACACCCACAGTAGCGAGCCATCTTTTCGAGCAGCTTCATGAGCTCGATCTGCATCTTCGGCGACATGCTGTTTTCCGGTTCGTCGAGACAGTACAGCGTATCGTTTTTGAGCTTTTCCTCAAAATACGCCAGCGCCGTTTCGCCGTTGCTGGAAAGCTTCACCTCCGTTCCCGCGTTTTTTCGCAGGAACATCCGCCGCGAAAGCGTCTTTCTGCGGGACTGCACCTGCAGCCGCAGCGCCTCGTAATCGTCCATGCTGTGCAGTACGATGTTCTCGCCGAATTTGATTCTTGCGTATTCTGCTTTGCCCTGTTCGACCGTCTCCCCGATCTCAGAGTTGTTGCTGCGCACCGCCAGCATGTAGTCGAATATGTCGTCGCTCGTGATGATCCGGCTGCCGTTCGGGATCCGCTCGGGGAAGCCCTCCTCGTCCGTGCCGCAGGTATAGCCGCAATTTTCGGCATAGGCGTCGAACAGCTCGCCGGAATTGAACGGCGCGACGCGGTTCAGCCCGAGCTTTGCCGCAATCAGGTTCAACAGCGTGCTCTTGCCCGATCCGTTGCCGCCGTAAAACACGGTGACGCGCGCAAAGCTGACTTCGGAAAGCGCTTTGTGATTGAAGATTTCACATGGGTAGATGTTGTCGATATAACCGAACGCGCCGCCGTTTTCTGCCATGCGCACCTTGATCAGGGATTCTTCCCGGTCGACCGGAAGCGTGAATGTCTCCAAATACATACCGGCGTCCTCCCTTTATCTTCGAAGCTCCCAAAAAGCGACGGCGCTTGCAGCGGCGACGTTTAAAGAATCCACACCGTGCGCCATCGGGATCTTCACCGCAAAATCGCAGCCCATGATTGTCTCCTTCGAAAGGCCGTCGCCCTCCGTACCGAGCACAATCGCAAGACGTTCGCATTCCTTGAGACGCGGGTCGTCCATCGGAAGCGAATCGTCTACAAGCGCCATTGCCGCGGTGATAAAGCCGCGTTTGCGTAAAAGCGCGATCCCGTTTGCCGGCAGGAACGTCCACGGCACCAGAAAGACCGTGCCCATGCTGACGCGCACCGCACGCCGGTTCAACGGATCGCAGCAGGTCGGGGTAAAGAGCACCGCGTCGATGTTCAATGCCGCCGCGCTTCGCACGATCGCGCCGAGGTTCGACGCGTCCACGATGCCGTCCGGCACCGCGATGCGGCGCGCATTTTTCAGAACGTCCTCGGGCGCGGGCAGGGGCTTTCTCTTCATGGCGGCAAGTACGCCGCGGGTCAGCTCGTAGCCGGTCAGTTCTTTCAAAAGCGCGCGTTCGCCGGTATAGACCGGGACGTTTTCACAGCGTGAAAGCAAATCCTTCGCGTCGCCTTCGATGTGCTTTTCCTCCATCAAAAAGGAGACGGGCTCGTACCCCGCGTCCAGCGCAAGCCGGATGACCTTCGGGCTTTCCGCAATGAACACGCCCTTTTCGGGCTCCAGACGGTTTCGGATCTGCGCTTCGGTCAGCCGCGCGTACACGTCAAGCGCGGGATCGTCGAGCGATTGCAGCGTAACGATAGTTCCCATAGTTCAAAAAATGCCCCGCCGGGATCGGCAGGGCGGCTTGTCCGTTGTTTATTGCTTGTTTTCGAGATAATCGTTGAGATCCTTGCACAGCGCGTCGGCGTCGATGCCGTGGACGGCGCACGCTTCTTCGAGGTTCTCGAAGTGCGACATCGCGCAGCCGAGGCAATGCATGCCGGAGGCGATCAGAATGCCTGCGAGGTTTTCGTCGATCTCGATGATCTTGCGGATGTTCATGTCCTTTGTGATGATCATGGCTTTTTCTCCTTTGTTTGTTCGGTGGGATTAGTATAACAAGGTTTTCGCCGTTTTTCAACAGCGGATTGTGATATTTTCGTGACGTTACGATTTCCGGAGGATCCGGTATCCGTTTGCGGGTACGGTGACGGACAGCACGCTGCGCGCCGCGATCGCCTCGCCGTTTTCGTCGATATACGTTCCGGCAAGATCAAGCGGTTCGACCGCGTCCGGACCTTCGCGGAACAGACCGGGGAAGAGCGCCGCGCGCACCTGCGTGTCGGCGGCGTTCGCCAAAAGGATCAGCGTTTCCTTTGCGCTTTTTCGGATCACGCATACGGTCTGTTTGCCGATCGCGGCGATGCGTATGCCGCCCGAAAGGATCGCGTCGCTTTCGTTGTGCAGCTTCATCAGCGCGCGCACCTGTTCGGTGAGCGCGGTCTTTTCGCGTCCCCACGGGAACGTGCCGCGGTTCAGAGGATCGGACATGCCGGTCATGCCGGCTTCGTCGCCGTAATAGATGCACGGCACGCCGGGCAGCACCGCCATCAGCGCGTAGCCGAGGGCAAGCCGCTTCGACGCGCGGGCAAGCGCCGCCGCATCGGGATGATGCGCAAGCTGCTGCTTTCGCGTGAGCGTTCTCGCGTCCGGAATGCCGGTCAGCGCGGTGCGCGTGCGCTCGGTGTCGTGCGAGCCCAAAAGGTTCAGGCACGCGTCCATAAACGGCTTCGGATAGTCCTCAAGAAGCCGGTTCTGCGTCTCGGCAAACCAGAAGGCGTCTTTGCGTCCGTTCAGAAATTCGATCGCGGGCTCACGGAACTGATAGTTCATCGGCGCGTCGAGCTCGTCGCCGTTGACGTAGCCGCGGCGGCCCTCCGGTCCCTGCTTCGTCGCGCAGTTGTCCCAGACCTCGCCGATGAGCACCGCGTCGGGATCCTGATCCTTGATCGAGCGGCGGATGCCGCGGATGAACGAATCGGGCAGCTCGTCCGCCACGTCGAGCCGCCAGCCGGAAGCGCCGGATCTGAGCCACGTCTTCAGCACGCCGTTTTCGCCCTGGATGAATTCCGTGTAGCTCGGTTCGTTTTCCTCGACGTCGGGCAGCGTCTCGAAGTTCCACCAGCACTCGTAGGTCTTCGGCCATTCATAGAACCGGTACCAGGGGTAGTACGGGGAATCCTTGCTTTCGCAGGCGCCGTGCGTTTCGTAGCGTCCGTAGCGGTCGAAATAGACCGAGTCGTCGCCGGTGTGGGAAAACACGCCGTCGAGCACGATGCGGATCCCGCGTGCTTTTGCGGCGCTGCAAAGCGCCTTGAAATCATCGTTCGTGCCGAGCAGCGGGTCGATCGAAAGGTAATCCGCCGTGTTGTAGCGGTGGTTCGAGTGCGCGGCGAAGATCGGGTTCAGATAGATGCAGGTGACGCCGAGCGAGGCAAGGTAGGGAAGCTTTTCCCGGATCCCGTTCAGGTCTCCGCCGAAGTAATCGTCCGGCACATATTCCTTTGCGCCGCCGTGCGGCTTATAATACGGTTCTTCGTCCCAGCTGCCGTGCACATGGATCGACCGCCCCGCTGCGCGGTAGTCCGCCGCCGCGCGCAGGAAGCGTTCGCGGTCGGAACAGAAGAACCGGTCCGGAAAGATCTGATACACCACGGCGTGCCGGAACCATTCCGGCGTGTCAAATGCGCCGTCATAGACGGTCAGCCCGTAGGTCAGCGGCGTATCGGCAAAATGCGCCGCGCCGCTCTCGGCGCCGAAATACCGTCCGTCGACGCGGAAGCCGTAGCCGATGCGGCAGGGGCGTCCGGGCGCGGCAAACGACGCGCGGTACGCGGTGCCGTCCCAATGCATGGGGACGGTTTTCGGCCCTTCCGGCAGGTACAGGAGAAGCTCAACGAGCGCGCTCGGCTCGCCGTCCAGGCGAAGAGAGACCTGCTCGTTCGTTTTGACCGCCCCGAAGGGCGTTTTGTAGTGCGGATCCCGCGAATGATAATACCAATTCATACGTTCATTATACGCATTTCCTATTCGCTTTGCAACCCGAACTTTGTCGAACGGAATGCTTTGACGGGATCGGAAAATCATGCTATACTGAATAAAAGCGGCGGCAAAGCCGTTCGTCTGTCAAAATTCGGCATTTTTCGTCCAAAAAGACGAAAAATCCATAGATTGGAAACACTCGTGTTACATTTTGTCCGCATTTGGGTGTTACAATGATTTCCAAGACAGGGAATCGGAGGATGGGAAAATGATAAAGATCCTGATCGTGGATGATGAGGAACCGATCGCAAACCTGATCCGCATGAATCTGACGCGGCAGGGCTATGTGTGTACATGCGCCTACGACGGGCAGCAGGCGGCGGACCTTCTTGAGAAGAATCCGTTCGACCTGGTGCTCCTGGATATCATGCTGCCGAAATTCGACGGCTATGATCTTTTGGCGTACATTCGTCCGATGGGGATCCCGGTGATCTTCCTGACGGCAAAGAGCGACCTGAACGACCGCGTCAAGGGCCTGAAGCTCGGCGCGGAGGATTACATCGTCAAGCCGTTCGAGATCGTGGAGCTTCTCGCGCGCATCGAGGTCGTGCTGCGCCGCTTCAACAAGAGCCAGGGCATGATCCAATGCCTGGATCTTCTGATCGACATGGACGCGCGCGACGTCTATCAGGACGGCAAGCGGGTCGATCTCACGCGCAAGGAGTTCGATCTTCTGGTGCTGTTCGTGCAGAATCCCAATACGGCGCTGTTCCGCGAAACGCTGTTCGAGCGCGTATGGGAAACGGACTACATCGGCGAGACGCGCACGCTGGACAGCCATGTGCAGCGGCTGCGCAGAAAACTCGGCTGGCAGGATCGCATCAAAACGGTCCATAAGATCGGCTACCGGCTGGACATTCCTGAAGAAGAATGAGATTTGCTCTGAAAATCTGCATATGTACCGTACTGATCGTAGCGCTGTTGTTCGGCGTGGCAGGACAGATCCTGATCGCGCAGAGCTTTGAAACAGCGCTTCGTTTTCGCGTGCACGCGGCGGTCGCGGATTATTCGGCGCTTGCCTCCGCCATGGAAGCGGAGCTCTACGGCATCTATCTTTACTACAACACCGCCTCGCCCGAAATGTACGAGGAGATCTTAAAGCGCGCCGGCTCGAACCAGGGCGTGGAATCGCCCTGCGCGCTGTACACCACCGACGCAAAGCTTCTCACCGCAAGCACGGACGGCTTTCCGAAAACGCTGGAGTTTTCCGAGCTTCGCGTCCGGCGCTTCGCGTACCGTCTGATCCGCGACGGCGAGCGTACGCTTCTGGACACGGCGGGCTGCGTGTCGATCGGCGGGCAGAATTACTTCCTGTCCGTGCGGTACGACGCGACCGACCTGATGCATCTGCGCGCCGAGCAGATCCGCTCGGTCACCGTTCTGCATATTATCACCGTCGCGGTCTCGATCGCGGCGATGCTCCTGCTTTCGTACTTCACGACAAAGCCGCTCCGGCGGCTGCAGCGCTTTACCAAGGTCATCGGCGGCGGCAACTATTCGCGCCGCGCGCGGGTCACGACGCTCGATGAGATCGGCGACCTCACCGTCGCGTTCAACGACATGACCGGCGCGATCGAACAGAAGGTCGACGCGCTTGAGCTGAACGCCAAGCAGCAAAAGGACTTTGTCGCAAACTTCTCGCACGAATTGAAGACGCCGATGACGTCGATCATCGGCTACGCGGACATGCTCCGGAGCACCGAGCTCGACGAAGAGGACGCCTTCATGGCGGCAAACTTCATCTTCACCGAGGGCAAGCGGCTCGAGGCGATGTCCTTAAAGCTTATGGACCTGATCGTGCTCGACAAGAACGAGTTCAAGCTGATCCGCGGGTATTCGCGCCGCGCGCTCGGACACGTCGTTGCGGTCGTCACGCCGATGCTCGAAAAAGCGGAGCTGACCTTCACCTACGACATCGAGCAGCAGATCATTCTGTACGAAAAGGATCTTCTGCTGACTCTGATCACAAACCTGATCGACAACGCGCGCAAGGCAAGCTCGCCCGGCAAGACGGTCACGCTGTCGGGACGCCGGGAGAACGGACGCTATAAGATCTCCGTGCGCGACGAGGGCATCGGCATTCCGGAGGAGGAGATTTCCCGCATCACCGAGGCGTTCTTTATGGTCGACAAATCCCGTGCGCGCGCGCAGCACGGCGCGGGGCTCGGTCTTGCGATCGGCAACCGCATCGCGCAGCTCCCCGGCAGCACGCTGCACTTTGAAAGCAA
>JAEEGH010007576.1_pt1 | contig 26044 bp, 13 predicted proteins | sample 9134181 | NCBI WGS metagenome assembly JAEEGH01 (sample SAMN16246544, study PRJNA631951) | gut metagenome | biome: gut microbiome; feature: rumen; material: DP-attached | host: Bos | place: Iran: Karaj | collected 2018-10
GCCTGGTCCTGCCGCTCTGTGTCATCCTGCTTGCGCAGATGGCATTCATCGCCTTGTATTCCCGTTTTGTCGCTTTCAACGTCTTGGGGAAAGACTACGATGCGGCCGTCCTGGTGAGCGGTCTCTGCGGCTTCGGCCTGGGAGCGACACCCAATGCGATGGCCAACATGTCGGCGGTCTGTTTCAAATACCGCTATGCCACCGTCCCCTTCATCATCGTCCCCATCATCGGCGCGATGTTCACCGATCTGATCAACACCGGCATCATCACCGTTTTCCTCAATCTCTTGCCTTAAAGGCATGGAATTTGATGACGGAAGAGGTCGTTCGCAATCCCTTATCCGCATGAAAGCCAACACTTCCCTTTTCTTCAAGATCGCCCTTGTCGCGATTATCGCCCTGTTGATGATGATTCCCCTGACCATGGTCAAGAGCCTGGTCCGCGAGCGCCAGAACTACGCCGACGGATGCCGCGCCGAAGTAGCCCAGAGCTGGGGTAACGCCCAGACCCTGGCCGGTCCGGCCATCGAATTCTCCTATGACCAGGAAGAAACGGACGCTGACGGCAAAAAGGTCGTCCGGCACCAGAAAAAGACGGTCTATCCGAAAGATCTGCGTTATGATGTCGCGGCAAGCACGCAGAAACTGCACCGCTCCATCTATGACGTGATGGTCTACCGCAGCGAAGTCACGGCGGAAGGCAGTTTCGTCATCCCCAAAGAGATGGCCGGGCTGGATCTTAAGAGTGCTTTTGTCACCCTGGGAATCAGCGACTTGCGTGGAATCGAAGGGAATGTGGACCTCAGCCTGGACGGACAGGACTATATATTCAGCGAAGGCTCTGCCGGAGGACGGGATGAGAAGGCGCACATCCGGGAAGCCCTGTCTCCGGACCGGCTACGGATGGACGGAGCCACGGTCCTCCCCTTCAGCCTGCATTTCAAGATGAAAGGATCCGAAACCCTCTCCGTCCGCCCCTATGGCGAACTCACGGAAGTGCACGTGCATTCCGATTGCCCCGACCCGTCCTTCACCGGCGATTTCCTGCCTTCCGAGCGTGATGTACGCCCGGATGGATTCGATGCGAAATGGGTCGTTTCCCAGATCAACCGAGGCAAACCGGATGATACCTCTTTCGGAGTCCGGATGCTCCAGCCTGTCACGCAGTACCGCCAGAGCGAACGTTCCGCCAAATACGGCATCCTGATCATCCTGCTGGTCTTTATCGCAGGCCTGGCTGTCGAATTGGTCGGAAAGAAAGAGATCAGCCTGGTCCAGTATGTGGTCATCGGCCTCTCCCTGGTCCTCTTCTACGCCCTGGTGCTCGCCTTCTCGGAGTTCATGGCTTTCCCGGCCGCCTATGCGCTGGCTGCAGCGATGACGACGGCGGCTTTGCTGGGCTATTTCCGGGGGATCCTGCATGACCGGAAAGCCTGGCTGCTGGGGATCCTGGTGGCACTGGCCTATGCCGTGAGTTATTTCCTGCTGCAGATGGAGACCTATGCCTTCCTGACCGGCACCCTGATCCTCTTCGCGTTGCTGACGGCCATCATGTACCTGACCCGCAACCTGACGCGGCAGGAAACCTCTACAGCCGAATAGAGACGGAGCGGCCGTCGTAGGTCAAGGTAGCCGTACCGTCCGTGCCTGCGACACGCAGGAGGAAGGTCCGCGTCCCGGGCATGCCGGGGAAAGAGCCTTCGCGTGCATCGACCGTCAGCGTATGGGAAGCGTCGTCCCAATGGATGGGAATCACGGCGAAAGCACCTTTCTCATAACCATAACTGACGCCGTCGTCTTCGTACAGGCGGAAGTCCGCATCTGCGCCGGGATAAATCCGCAGTTCGAGCGGATCGGCCGCTTTTTCATCGGACCACTCCATATCGGGGCCCAACGGCAGGATCGATCCGGCACGTACATACAATGGTATCTGTCCGTAAGGAGCATCCACACACAGTGTCTTCCCGGATGCGACCGGCTCTTCCGTGTAGAAATCAAACCACTTGCCGACCGGGAAATAGACTTCGCGGTTGCGGGCCTTGTATTCGCAGACCGGGCAAGGCATCAGCGCAGGCCCGAGCATCCATTGGTCTGAAACCTGACGCGCGACGGGATCATCCGGGAAATCCATCGGCAGGCCGCGCATCATCGTGTAATCCTCGAAATGCACCGCTCCGGCCAGGGAATAGAGATAGGGCATCAGGCGATAACGCAGTTTCATATAATACAGGATGCTCTCATAAGCCGGAGATCCCTCATCCGCGATATTCCAGAGCTCGCGCTGCGGCCATTGCCCATGCGCGCGGAATAACGGCACGAAGGCGCCGAACTGGTGCCAGCGAGCTTGGAGTTCCTGCCATTCGTCGCGGTTCGCGGAATCGTAGAATTTCGACATCACGCTGAATCCGCCGATATCCATGCCCCAGAAAGGAAGCCCACTCATCGAGTATCCCAGCCCTGCCGTGATCTGCATTTTCATGTCTGTCCAGGAAGTGCCGATGTCGCCGCTCCAGGAAGCCGTCGAATAGCGCTGCAAGCCCGCAAAGCCGTTACGGGTCAGCAGGAACACGCGTTTATCGGGATCCACGCTCCGCTGGCCGTTGTAAATGGCATCGGCATTGACCAAGGCGTAGGCATTATAGTATTCCGTTGCCGGTCCGAGGGCCGTGGGCGTCAGCAGATACTGCATATACTCTTTCGGCAAACAGTCGCGCAGATTAGGTTCGCTCGCATCCATCCACCAGGCGTCGATCTTGCGACCATAGCGGCTGTACAGGCTCTCATCCATCTGACGCCAGAACAGTTTCCGTCCACCTTCGGCATACGCGTCATAAAATGTCTGATGATAGCCCAGCCAGTCCTTGAGCGAATCTTCCACCGCGTGGCGGTACACATAACCTCCCTGTTCCAATTCCTTATAATGGTCCGTGTTGGTATAGAACTTGGGCCATACACTGATCATGAAGCGGCCGTGCAGGGCGTGGACACTGTCCAGCATCTGTTCCGGATCGGGATAGCGCGCCGGATCGAAAGCGTGACTCCCCCACTGGTCCGGCAGCCAATACTGCCAATCCTGGACGATATTGTCCACGGGGATATGACGGCGGCGGAACTGGGCGAGCGTCGAGACCAACTCTTCCTGCGTGGAATAACGCTCCCGGCTCTGCCAGAATCCCAAAGCCCATTTGGGCATCACCTGCGCCTTGCCCGTCAGCTGCCGGTAACCCCGGATCACCCCGTCATAATCGTCTCCCGCAATGAAATAAAAGTCCAGCTGCGGCTCAAACTCAGACCAGAAACGGATCCGCTGCATCTCCTCCGGAGACTGGAGCGGCGCAACCCGCAAGCCAATATAAGAGACATCCCCATCCGGCTCCCATTCAATCCGTACCGGTACGCGGGCCCCAGCCTCCAAATGAGCGCTGTAACGGTAGCTGTTGGGGTTCCAAGCGGGACGCCAACGACGCGACATCACTTCCTTCCCGTCCACCAGCGTATGCTGGAAGCCGGCATAATACTGGGAGAAACGATACTCGCCACTCTCCGGAGCCTCGAGAAACCCTTCATAGACGACCTTCGCTCCGTTCAGTTTGAAATCCGGCAGGTTGCGGATGGCCCATTCATTTTCAAAATACAGGCTGTCTTCCCTTCGGACCAGTTCCGTACCGTCCGCAGCCGTATAGGTTCCGGTCAGAGCCCCCTCCACGCCGTCCCGGTCATAGAGGCGGAAGACTTCTCGCAGCGACCGATACCCGTCCGGATTGCCCCAGCGGCTATAGGAATACGCGTCCCAAAGCAAGCCATAGCCACGCGTGGATACGACGAACGGGACGCTGATCTTGGTATTGTACTGATACAACTCCTCATCCGTTCCTTTCCGGTCAAATTCGCCGGTCTGGTGCTGTCCCAGGCCATACAGGGACTCATCCGGAGCCGTTGCGAACGAGACCCGGGTGGAGAAGCCCTTTTTGCCTTCGACCTCACGGGATAACAGGGCAAGATGCCCGTCACCCAGCTGCAGCCGGCCTTCCGCATCCAGGAAGGCGATCTCGCCGTCCGGCAGGATCCGGACGGAAAGCCGTGCCGTCGAGATCCGGACACCTTCTCCATCTTTTTCCACCCGGAAATCCCGGAAGGCTTCTTGCGGGACGACGACCAGGCTCTTACGGTCTGCGAAACGACGGTCGGACGTCGCACTGACACGCACGATCCCTTCATCCAGCACTTGCAGGCGGACCAGTGAAGGTACTCCGTTGCCACCGGATATGCGGACGGTGACCGTATTGCCTTTGACAGCGACGCCGCGCTGGCAGGAAAGCATCGTCAAAGTCAGGAAAAGAAAGAGAAAAAAACGGGCGAAAAGCTTCATGGACACTTCATTTGGGATTCTATACAAAGATACGGAAAGACCGGGAATTCTTGAAATTGCAAGCGAATTTCATTATCTTGCAGTATGAATACGATCCTGATCCTGCTCACCTCTTTTCTCCTCAACAACCATTGGACATTCGCACTCGGAGACGCGGCGTCGATGGAAAAGGACTTCACCCACGGCACGGAATATTTCTCCTGGTTCAGCAAAGCCGCCACGACCGGTTCGAGCCGCTCGCCCATCATGCCGGACTTCGACGACAGCGCCTGGCAGGAAGTCAGTCTCCCCCACGACTGGGTCGTGGACCTGCCCTACAGCGCCCAGGCCAGCCACTCCCACGGTTACAAATGCGTCGGATGGCGCTGGCCCGGATCCTCCGTCGGCTGGTATCGCCGGCACCTGTCCATTCCGGCAGAAGACAAGGGAAAGCAGATCTGGATCGAGTTCGAAGGCATCTTCCGGGACAGCGAAGTCTATTGCAACGGTTTCTACCTGGGCCACGAAAAGAGTGGCTATGTCTCTCAAATCTACGACCTCAGCCCCTATCTGGAATACGGAGGCGACAACGTGATCACGGTACGCTGCAACGCCTCCCTCGAGGAGGGCTGGTTTTACGAAGGAGCCGGCATCTACCGCAATGTACGCCTCCACAAGGCCGGTCCCGTCGCGATGAAACCCTGGTCGCTCGTCATCGAGGATGGAAGACCCCGCTTCGAGACCGTTCTCGCGAGCGAGGACCTCGACCCGGCGAAAGTCTCGACCCGCTGGCGGATCCTGGATGCCGAAGGACGGGAAGTCATCCGCCCGGAACATCGCTGGTCACCGGGCAATCCCTACCTCTACACGATGGAAATCCGGCTCTACTACGACGGACGACTGTCCGCCGAATACAGCCGGCGCTTCGGAATGCGTGACATCGTCTTCGACCCGGAGCGGGGCCTGCTCATCGACGGGATGTCCTGCAAACTGAAAGGCTGCAACCTGCATCTGGACCACGCCGGCGTAGGTGTCGGCGTCCCGGATGAACTCTGGCGCTACCGGCTGGAACAACTGAAGCGTTACGGCTTCAACGCCGTCCGTTGCTCGCACAACCCCGCCACGCCTGCCATGCTGGACCTTTGCGACGAACTGGGAATGCTCGTCATCGACGAGAACCGCCCTTTGGGTGTCAACGAAGAGCAGCTCGGCCAGCTGCGGCAGCTGATCGGGCGGGATCGGAACCATCCCTGCGTCATCCTTTGGAGCATCGGCAACGAGGAATGGGCCGTCGAAAACAATGAGAAGGGCTACCGCATCGCCCGGCGGATGACGGAGGAAGTCCATCGGCTCGATCCGTCCCGGCCCGCCACCTATGCCAATGCCGGCGGCCGTGAAATCGTCAAGGGCGTCGATGTCTTCGGCTACAACTACATCATCCAGAACCCCATCGAAGAGTATCATGCCAAATACCCGGATCACCCGGTTGTGGGAACGGAAGAGACTACGGGATCGGGCACGCGTGGCCGCTATGCCACCGTCCCGGAAGAAGGTTGGATGAAACCCATCAACCGCGTGGATACGGCCGGACGCCTCAACGTGATCGAGCATGGATGGAAGTTCTACAAAGAGCGGCCCTGGGCGGCCGGTATCTTCTACTGGACGGGGCAGGATTACCGCGGAGAACCGAATCCGATGGCCTGGCCTGCGACCGGTTCGCAGTTCGGCATTCTGGATTATTGCTGTTTCCCGAAGGATGAAGCGTTTTATCTCCAATCCGCCTGGACGGATGTGCCGATGGTGCATATCTGCGGCCCTTGCGACGGAGAAGTCTGGGTTTATTCCAACTGCAGCAGCGTCATCCTATATGCCGATGGCCGGCGTCTCGGCCGGCAGGAAATGCCCCGCGACGGTCACCTGGCCTGGAAAGCCGGGAACGCGCAGCGCTTCAGTGCCAAGGGAATTCGAGACGGGAAGACCGTCGCCACGGACCAGTGGCCCGAACGACTGACGGAAACCTCCGTGAGCGCCTCCAAGACGACCCTCAAGGCCGATGGGCAGGATCTGGCAGTCCTGGATATCCGGAGTGCCGAGGAGAGCCTGGATGTCTGCGTCGAAAACGCTTGTTTCCTGGGCTGGGGCAATGGCAATCCGGGATTCAAGGAAACAGAACGTCCTGCAGACGGGAAAAAGCTGCGGATCCGGCCCTTCGCCGGAAGGGCCCAGGTCCTGGTCCGCTCCATCGAAGGATCCCATGGTCAGGTCCGGGTCCTCATCGGGGACCGGACCGTCACGCTGGACCTTTTACCGGAAAGCTTATAATTCGATTTCCAAAGCCTGGAAGCCCGGCCGGTAAGGGATACGGAAGGATCCTCCCTTCCCGGTGAGGCGGATCGTCAGGTCATACTCCGCCTCGCGGAAACGCCGGCGCACCCGGTAGGAACCGATGTGCTGAGGGATGCAGGGTTCAACCAGCAAGCCGTCGTACTGGGGCTTGATTCCCAGGATAAACTCGCTGACCGTTTTCCATGTCCAGGCGGCCGTGCCCGTAAGCCAGCTGTTCTTGCCTTCACCGGGGTGTGCGGCTTCGGCTCCGGCCACCATCTGGCAGAACACGTACGGCTCTACCTTGCGCAGGGACTGGTCTTTGGCGAAAGCAGGCGAAATCTTGCAATAGTGCCGCCAGGCGTCATCCGCGCGGCCGGCCATCGCCTCGGCGATGATGACCCAGGGATTGTTATGGCAGAAAATACCGCCATTCTCCTTATAGCCCTGCGGATAGGAACTGATCTCGCCGTAGTCTTTGATATAGGAACTGAAGGCCGGCGCATTCAGCACCAGTCCGTATTCGCATTCCAGATACTTCGATGCGGCATCCAGCGCCTTGTCGCAAAGTCCCTCGTCCGCTCCGATGCGGGCCATGCCGCACCAGCCCTGGCTCTCGATAAAGATCTTGCTTTCCGCATTCTCGGAGGAGCCGATCTTCCGTCCGTAGTAGTCGTAGGCGCGGAGGAACCATTCTCCGTCCCAGCCATGCTGCTTGACAGCGGTTTCCATTCTCGAGACGGCCTCTCGCACCTCGTCGACATAGGCCGGATCGGCTGAAACCGCAGGCTGGGAGAGCAATTCGGCGAAGTCCTTGCCTTCAGCTACGAAAAGGCCCGCGATCATCAGGGACTCGGCCCGGCTGCCTTCGGTCTTGTTTTCCGTGGTCTGGAAAGACTCGTCCGGATTGTCGGAGAAACAGTTGAGATTGAGGCAGTCGTTCCAGTCGGCCCGGCCGATCAGGGGCAGGCCGTGGGGGCCCAGGTTATCGGCCACACGGGCGAAACTGATCTTCAAATGCTCCAGCAGGGTCTTCTCCGTTCCGGGCTGGTTATCAAAGGGCACCTTCTCTTCCAAGATGCTGAAATCACCTGTTTCCTTGATATAAGCCACCGTGCCGAAGATCAGCCACAGCGGATCATCGCCGAAGCCGCCGCCGATATCATGGTTGCCGCGCTTGGTGAGTGGCTGGTACTGGTGGTAGCACCCCCCGTCGGGGAACTGGGTGGCGGCGATATCCAGGATGCGCTGACGGGCCCGGTCCGGAATCAGATGCACGATGCCTGCCAGGTCCTGGTTGGAATCGCGGAAACCCATGCCGCGGCCGATACCGCTCTCGAAATAACTGGCGCTGCGGCTCATGAAGAAGGTGACCATGCACTGATACTGGTTCCAGATATTGACCGTCCGGTCCAGTTCAGGCACGGCAGATTCCAGCTGGAACCGGCCCAAGAGCCCGTCCCAATATCCCTTCAATGCCGCGAAGGCGGCATCCGCCTTGGCCGGAGTACCGAAAGCCTCGAGCAGCTCCTCGGCAGGCGCCTTGTTGATGATGCCGGGCGCGGAGAACTTGGCCTCCGGCGGATTCTCCACATAACCCAACACGAAGATCAACTCTTCGCTTTTGCCAGCTTCCAGCGTCAGGTCGAAACGGTGCGAGGCGACCGGGCTCCAGCCATGGGCAACCGAGTTGCCGGATGTGCCGGCGAACACCTGCTGAGGGGTGTCGAAACCATTATAAGGCCCCAGGAAGGATTCCCGGTCGGTATCGAAACCGTCGAAGGGACGGTTGGCGCCGAAGAAGGCATAATGGTCCCGGCGTTCGCGATATTCAGTCTTGTGGTAAAGGATGCGGTCTCCGACTTCGACTTCACCGGTGGATAGATTCCGCTGGAAATTCTCCATGTCGGTGGAGGCGTTCCAGAGGCACCATTCCACGAAAGACCACAACTGCACGCGCTTCACCGCGGCGCCGGTATTGGTCAGGCGCACCCGGTGCACCTCGCAGCGGCCACCTTTCGGCACGAAGAAAAGCACTTCGCAGCGCAGGCCGTCTTTCTCGCCGATGATACGGGTATAACCCATCCCATGCCGGCATTCATAACGGTCCAAAGGCGTCTTGCAAGGCTTCCAGCCGGGATTCCAGACGCTGTCTCCGTCCTTGATGTAATAATAGCGTCCCCCACTGTCCATCGGCACGCCGTTGTATCGGTAGCGCAGGATACGGCGGAATTTGGCGTCCTTGCAGAAGCAATAGCCGCCGGCTGTATTGGAAACCAGGGAAAAGAAATCTTCGCAGCCCAGATAGTTGATCCAGGGCCACGGAGTTGCGGGATCGGTAATTACGAATTCCCGTACGTCGTCATCGAAATAACCGTACTGTTTCATCTGTTATTCTTGGATCCAGGCTTGCACTTCCCTGCCCCAGGGCTTGACGACCGCTTCTTCCCAAGGACCTTCCGAAGAAGCTTCCTTGGTCAGCATCGAGCAAGTCTCGACTTTATCCGAAATACTCCAGGTCAGCATCGAGATACCCCGTGCCGTCGCCCAGTCGCTCCAGGCCTTCCAGGATTCTGCATCCACCGGCCCGTCGCCGGTCGCCTCGCAGGCGGCACACTCCGATATGAAAACCGGAATGCCCGCGGCCAAGGCCGCATCGCAGCGCTCCCGCAGATACTCCTTGTGCGTGGCCGCATAGAAATGGACCGTATACATCAGGTTGTCGTATCCCGTCACGGGATCCTCCGGGACAAGGTGGATGTCCTGGTCCCAGTGCGGACAGCCCATCAGGATCAGGGGATGCACCGTGGAGATGCTGTCAATCAAGGCGCAGAGCTCCTCGGCGTAGGCTTTCAGGTCCGACCAACTGTCTTCCACCGGCTCGTTGTAGAGTTCGTAGATCACATTGGGACAATCCGCATAGCGGGTCGCAACCGTCGTGAAGAATTCCTTCGCCTCTTCCTTGTGCAGGACATGCGAATGCCAGTCCACGATGACATAGCAGCCGCTGGCGATGGCGCCGTCCACAACCCCGTACAAGCAGTCCAGCGCAAAGCCGGGCTCACCCATGTAACCTCCGTGGATACCGGGATTGTCCGCCTTGGCATGGTCGTCGGCGCCGATGGCGGCCCGGACGATCCGCACGCCCCAGTCCTCCGCCAGCGTCTTGACTGCATCCGCGTTGTAGAAACGGGGCCAGATGTTGTGCCAGCCGAAACTGACTCCCCGGAAGACGACCGGGGTTTCGGCCCCCCGCTCTCTGAGCGTCGTGCCGTCCACATAAAGGCCGGCCAGGGGCTCCGGTTCAGGAGTGGCAGCCTTGTCGGTGCCCTTGAAGAGCACGAAAGCAAGTTCCAGCAGCATGAGTATGCCCAATACCGCAAGCACGCCCCGCATCACGGCTGGAAGGCCCTTGAAGAGGGATTTCGCATCGGCGGACTTAGTGCGGTCCGGCGCGGGCATCGGGGAGCCGGAAAGAACCCTGTCGGGGAAGGCTCCCCTCAACCCATCGCCGGCCCCGCTATCGTCCGCCGACACCACAGCCGCTGCCGAATCTTCTTCGCCCGTCAAGCCGCGCTTGACCGCCAGTTCCTCCTGGATCCGGTCCATGCGCTTGCGCGTCAGGGGATAGAAAAACACGATGACCACGGCCAGCGCGGCCACGGCGGCCGGAACCCAGCTCATCAGGATCTTCAGCCCCTGGATGGCTTCGGGTGTCTGCACGGCGCCGGCGGCCGTATTGTAGCCGAACGCCTGCAGGATCCACATCACGGCTGCGCCGCCGAACGCACCTCCGAACTTCTGCGCCATCGAGGCGGAGGAGAAGATCAGACCGGTGGAAGCAGTCCCGTCACGGTTCTCTGCGAAGTCGCTGACATCCGCGTACATGCTCCACACGAGCGGGGAAATCACGCCCGTAAAGATGCTGATGACGACCTGCAGGACCAGCATCCACCAGTAGCCGCTGCCGGACACCGGGATGTAGAAGAACAGGATACTCAACACGATGAGGGCCGCGAAAGACAGCATGTAGGTGGTCTTCTTTCCCAGCTTGGCGGAGAGCGGCACGGCCAGGGCAACGCCGATCATGTTGCATACCTCTCCGATGGAGAGGAACAGTCCCGCATAGAAAAGGAAACTCAGGCTGCCCAGCTGGAGATGGACATTCTGCCCGATCACATCGTTGAAGAAATAAGCGACGGTGCTGCCCCGGACCGTATTGAAGAGGTTGGAGCAAAGCGCGGCTCCGATCAGGATCCACCAGGGCGCATTCTTGAGCAAGAGTTTCAAGTCGCTGCCCACCGAAACGGTGCTGACGGTATGGAGCTTCTCCCGCGTCATCCCGAAACAAAGCAGGAAGAGCAGCAGGCAGACCGTAGCGATCACCCACATCGCATGCGCCCAGCCACCCGTCGTACCATAACCGCCGAGGGCGTTGCACAGGGGCTCCCAGCAGAATAACGCGATGAAACTGCCGCCATACGCGAAGAACATGCGGTAGGAACTGAGGACCGTCTTGGTGTCTGAATCGTCGGTCATTACGCCCAGCATCGCCCCGTAGGGCACATTGATGCCGGTATAGACCGTCATCATCAGGATATAGGTCACATAAGCCCAGACCAGCTTCATCGTCGGACTGGCGTCCGGCGTCGTGAAGAGCAGGATACCGCTCAAGGCGAAAGGCACCGCCATCAGCAGCAGATAGGGGCGGTACTTTCCCCAGCGGGTCCGGGTACGGTCCGCCAGGATACCCATCATCGGGTCGCTGACGGCGTCCCAGATTCGGGTAACGACCAGCAGGAGGGCCACCTGGTCCAGCCGCAAGCCGAAAATGTTGCTATAAAAGAAGGGGAGGTAGTAGGAGAATATCTTCCAGAACATCGAGGAAGACATATCCCCGAAGCCATATCCTACTTTTTCCGCAAAGGAAGTCCGGATCTTTCCCATATCACTGGTTGTTGAGGTTCTTGTCGATCAAACGGTTCAGCGTTTCGACGGAGAGGCCGGTCCGCAGACCGTCCGGCTCCGTATGCAGGCAGTAGTCCACGAGCCGGTCCACGCTGGAGACGGCCACGTGCAGCCGGGTGTCACTGGAGGCGTAATAGATATAGACCTTCCCATCTTCATCGGCGATCCAGCCGTTGGAGAAGAGGACGTTCATCACGTCTCCGACATACTCTTCACCCTCCGGCGCCATGAAAAATCCCGCAGGTTCCGCAATCACGCGGGACGGGTCGTCCAAGGCGGTCATATACAGATACAGGACATAACGGAGGCCGCTCGCGCAACCTCGCACGCCGTGTGCCAGGTGCAGCCAGCCCCGGTCCGTCTTGATCGGCGCCGGACCTTCCCCGTTCTTACATTCCTTGATGGTATGATAGTGCCGGGCATTGATGATCTTCTCCTCCGTCACGACCGCATGCTCCATCGAATCCACCAGAGCCCAGCCGATGCCGCCACCGTTTCCGGCGTCGATAAAACCATCCTGCGGACGTGTATAAAGGGCATATTTCCCTTCCACGAACTCGGGATGCAAGACCACATTCCGCTGCTGGCTCTTGGACTGGAGATCCGGAAGGCGCTCCCAGTTCACGAGGTCCTTCGTCCGGGCGATGCCCGCCGCGGCGACAGCGGAAGAAAGGTCTCCCGGGGCCGCCGCCGGATCTTTCCGCTCCACGCAGAAGATGCCATAGATCCAGCCATCCTCGTGAGCCGTCAGGCGCATGTCATACACATTCGTTGCGGGTTCGCCCCACTCAGGCATCGTGACCGGCCGGTCCCAGAACTGGAAATGATCCACCCCGTTCGGACTCTCCGCCACTGCGAAGAAACTCTTCCGGTCAGCCCCTTCCACGCGCACCATCAGCACATATTTCCCGTTCCACTTGATGGCACCGGCGTTCAAGGTCGCATGGATGCCGAAGCGCTCCATCAGGTAGGGATTCGTCTGCTCATCCAGGTCATAGCGCCAGAACAAGGGGGCATGTTCCGCCGTCAGGATGGGATATTTATAACGCTCGTAGACGCCGTTCCCCTCGAGGGGTTCGTTCGGGCGCGCAATCAGTTGCTCATGGTTCCAGGTCAGGTCGACCAGTCTCTCGTTGAATGTCATAGGCCTAAAGATTCAATAACACGATATCTTCTTTCTCGCTGAACGCCTTGAAGTCAGCGGCATGCTCAAACCCATCCCAGGGAGCATAGAAGTGGGTCGGCTTATCGCAGGCATTGCGCCAGGTCAGCACATAGGCGATCGGACGGTCCTGGATCGTCGGATACAGGGCCTCCGTCCACCAGTGAGGATCGGGGAGGCCTTCGAAACCGGTTTCCGAAAGGCAGATGAGCTTGCCATGCTCCTCTCCCAGGCGGGTCAGATAGTCCAGGGCGCCGCCCACCTGCTCCTTGTAGCGGGCAACGGCAGCCTCTATGCCGTCTTCACCCAGATAGGTGTAGCAATCGAGACCCATCAGGTCCACGACGTCATCACCGGGCCAGCGCTCCATGTACATCGCCTCGTCGGACTCCCGCCCGGGCGAATAGCACCAGACGATGTTGTCCATCCCGCGCTCCGCGGCCAGGTAGTCATGGGTCATGCGGAACAAGGCCACATATTCTTCCACGGTGCAGTGGTCGCGGCCCCACCAGAACCAGCTTCCGGTGTGCTCATGCCAGGGACGGAAGATGAAAGGAATACGGTTCCCCTCCGCATCGCGCAGGGTGTCGAAGAAATCTCCGACCGCACGGAGCCAGCCCATGAAAAAGTCGTGTCTCTCTCCGCCCGGAAGGACGGATGCGACGGCGCGTTCCGCCGGCATTCCCCATGCGTCTTCCCCTGTCAGGGGATTCCAAGGGTGCCAGGAGAAAGTGACGATGCCGCCACGCTCCACATGGGTCAGGGCGGCCCGGCGCATCAGGGCGAAAGGCACGTTGTCCAGGTTGGCGGTCCGGCCGAGTTCGAGGGCGCCGAGGTCGAAACCGACGACGGCGGGGAAACTGCCGGAGACATCCCGGACATCGGAGCGCTCCAGGGGATCGCCCGTGACATCCTCCACTTTCCAGGCGTGCCCATAAGAAAGGTCATCCTGATGACCGTAAAGGATCTTGCCTTCGGCGACGGAAGCCGCCAGGCGGTCCAGCAGCTGCTGGCGGGGGGAGGCCGTCGGGCCCCCGTCCCCACAGGAAGCGAGGACGAGGACTGCGGCGGCAGTTAGTACAGGTTTCAGTACGTATTTCATATTCAGAATTTCGGTGCGCTGTCGTAAACGGATTGGAGCGTGTAATTCTTGTCGGTGGAGGTCATCGCCTTGACCATGACATCGACCGCAATCTTGCTGTTGCCGACGTAGCCGCCGGTCCCATGGTCGATGTATCCGTGCTGTTCCTTGCCGACACCGCTGGCGCCGTTGTCCCAAAGGAAGGCGGGCAGACCATAGACCTTGGCCGCTTTGACGACATATTCCAGATAATAGAGATAGAAGGCCCAGGCACGCGCGTCTGACTGGGCGCGCATCGAGCAGCCGAACTCTCCGACATAGACGGGAATGTCCTTGTCCACATACTTCTGGAACAGGTTGCCGAAGACATCCTTGACATGGTCTTCATCACCGCCGCTGGATTTTTTGCCGGGGGCGCCGGTATGGCCCCAGTCGGACCACTGTGCATCCCCGATCGTATAATCGGAGGGATCATAGAAATGGACGGAGAGCATCAGTTTGCCGGCGGGATCGGTAGGTAAGGTCAGATACTGCTCGAAAGTAGGGTTGGCCGCATAGGTCGGCACACCCAGCCAGCGGGTCGCATTGTTGCCGCCCGTGGCGCGGACCGCATCCACGAAAACCTGGTTCCACTCGTTCAGGATGTTGCACTGCTTGGTGGGATCGGCCCGGAAATCGGCGCTCCAGCCCCAGCCACCGTCATTGAGCTCGTTAAAGCTTTCGAAGATAAGCCAGTCTCCCTTGTCTTTGAACTTCTCGGCAATCTGGGTCCAGACGGCCCGGATCTCCGCTTTGACGGCTGCATTGACCTCCGCATTCTTGGAGGCGGCGAGAATGTCCAGCCACCGCGTATCGATGTCTTTTCCTCCTTCAATGATGGAATGGTGGTTCTCATCATGGTGGGTATTGATGATCACATTCAGGCCGGCCTGTTCGGCATAGCCCACTAGCTCGTATACCCGGGAGAGCCAGGTCTCGTCAATCTTGTAATCCGGTGCCTCCCCGATCATCTTGAGCCAGGTTACGGGTATCCGGACCGAACTGAATCCGGCCGCTTTCACCCCGTTGAAGGTCGCCTGGGTGGCAGGCGCACTCCCCCAACAGGTCTCATCGGGATAGAGGAATTTATCACCGGCCCAGGTCCCGTTGTAGAAGGCATCCATATGATTGCCCATATTCCAGCCCAGAGCGAGTTTCCGGGCCATCTGCCAGGCCCGGTTGGTGCCGGGCGTCGGATCCGGGACGACGGTCTTCCCCTCCTGCGTGACCGTGAAGCTCACGTCCGAGGCACCCGTGGCACTCACGGTAACGGTCGCCGTACGCGACTCGTAAGAATCATTGACCGCCACGGTCAGCCCGACGCTGATCTTATAGTCTTTAAAAGTGCCATCCTTATAACTGACCCAAGCCGGCAGGCCCGTCAGTTTCGGACGTGCGGGAGCCGTAATATCCAGGGACAGGGTCTCCCCCGCCTGGGCAACGGAGAATGCACTTTTGCTCAGGCTGATCGCGGTCGGACCGGAAGGTGTGTCGGGCGTAGGTTTGTCCGGAGTCGGTTTCTCTCCGCAGGAGAGGATGGCCAGCAGCGTGGCCGAAAACAGTAAGAAGCGTTTCATTTCAGGGAAGGCATATTTTCGCGGTTATAGACGGCCGCATCCGTCATTACTTTCTTCCAGTAATCGAGGGTGTTAAGGTTCCAGTCGCGAGGTGTAAGGATAATATTGCCGGCAGCGTCGGAAGAATTCCAGACCATGAACCAGGACCAGGGATTCCCGGCCGCGATATTGGCGGCGGGATCCGGGATGTTGCCGCATTCGCTGACGGTCAGGATCTTCTTTCCTCCGGTCACTTCCTGCAGGAAAGCAAATTGGCTTCCTTTCACACCCGTGTTATTCTCATAAATGTCGACACCGACGATATCCACCTTGTCATCGCCCGGATACCATTCTTTCGCCGCCGCTTCGAATCCGGGAACCACATCCACGGTCCAGACCCAAAGCAGGTTGTTCAAGCCATGGTGCTTCTCCAGACGGTCCCGGAGCAAGTTCCAAAGCGCCTTGCACGGCTCTGCGCCGTAGCGGCCCCACCAGAACCAGGCTCCGCCGGCAGGATCGTATTTCGTATAATTCCCGGCAGCCTCATGCAAGGGACGGAACAAGACGGGAATACCCGCTTCCTGCAATTGCTTGAAGGTCCCCGCAATCTCGTCGATGTCAGCCAAGATACACTCATGCTGCCAGGTCCCTTCCTTCACTGCCTCCCGGATATCAAACGGGGTCGTACCATTGTTTCCGGAAATGTAGAAGGCATAGCCGTCCGTGCCTCCTCCCCGATACACCTCCTCACTTTCCGGCACATTCCAGTGCCACATGTAAGAGATGACGCCATTCGCATTCCAATGCTCTTTCTGCGCTGAGATATCGGTGTAATCCTGCCTCCAGCTCCATCCCGCAGGGGTCGGAGAGAACTGCAGGAAGATGAAGTCGTATCCGGCCAGGGCGGGATGCTTTCCTGTCGCGGCGGCCACGGCATCTACGAAATCGTTGGTATGGGACGCCGCCGACTGGACGCCGGACAAGGTCTTCCCGCCATAGTTCTCCAACAGGAACGAGTAAAGCTTCCGGGCAGAGGCCGTCGCGCTGGGATTGACGGGGGCCGTGGGAATCTTGGACTTATCCACTTCCTTCCGCTCAAGGGCGGCCTGTTTGACGGTGACTGTCTTGGACAAGGCCCCTGCCGTCACGGTCAAGACTGCCTCGCGGACATCATAGCTCGCATTGGCAGCCGCAGTCAGACCGAATGTGATCCTGTAGTCCTTGAATGTCCCGTCCGTAAGGGCTATCCAGTCCGGAACTCCGCTGAGTTTGGGACGGGAAGGCGCCGTTACGGTAAGGGACAAGTTGCCGCCAGCCTGCGCCACATCAAAGGATGAAGCGCTGAGACTCAGGTCTTTGGGGGCATTATCCTCAGGCGTCGGCGGTGTCACAGGATCTTTTTCGCAGGACCCGAGCACCAGAAGGGCGGTCGCAAGGACGACCAGAAAACGGAAGGTTTTGGTCATAATAGATAAAAATCCCGGAGGGAGGGTCACTCCCTCCGGGAATAAAAACAGGATTACTTGATGGTAATCTTATTGAAGATCAGATCGGAACCCTGGATAATGACACCGCAGGTCACACCTTCGTAATCCGTCGGACGGGCGAGGATATGATCAAGCAGTTCCTGGGTAAGGGTGATCTCGGTGCAACGGTCAAGGACGCCGTCGGAGAACCAGCCATAGATGTCCGTCGGGACAATGGGGTTCGGGATACCGGAGGCGGAGATGTCGAGGACCTTCCATTCGCCGTCATTGACTTGGGCCTGACCCCAGGTCTGATCCTTCTGGGTGTAGAACAAGCGGAGTTTCTGACCGGCCTTGGCGACCTGGAAGGCTGCCATCGGGACCGCTGCACGGCCACCATCGCTCCATGTGAGCTCAACCGGTCCGGCCCAAACTTCCGTACCGTCGGAATTATCCTCGTAGTAGGTAATCTTGGTCAGCGTGATGCCTTCACCCTGGATGATGCCCCAATAACCCCAGTCAATGAAAGTCTGGAGCTTCATGATCATGTCGTTCGTGAGGGTCAGAGCAAAGAATCCCTGCTCCTTGGCCTCAGGCACGACACGGGCGCTGACCATGTGGTGTTTCTCATCGTTGTAACCGGTGGACATCTCACCCCAGTGGCCATCAAACATCTGGATGCACCACCAGTCGGCAAAGGTACCGTAGAAACGGATTGTCTGGCCGGCTTTCATCTCGATACCCGTGAATATCTGGTTGTCTCGCATCTCGTTGTTCGCCCATCCGGCAATCTCCAGGGATCCCGTCCAGAGCGTCGTCTCAATGATATCACCCGGATCGATGTTCATGGTGTAGGTCACGGAACCGTTGTCGGAAACCAGGGTAATCTGGCTGCCGCGTCGGGCCTCTTCCGGAATGGACAGGTACAGGGTGTTGCCGTTCAGGATGTAGGTAACGCTCGTGCCGTCCACCTGCACGTCGGTCAGGTGCTCCGGATTCTCGATGTCGACGATGAACATCTGGCCGGGAGCATACATTTCCTCGGGGAAGACCGGGATGTAGGCTCCGGCCGGCTTGTCGATCGCCAGTTCGATGGTTTCGACGGAAGTGGCGTTCTTGAGGTTGAGCACAAAGACGCCGGTCTCAGCTGCCGTCGGGACGGCCACGGAGAACGCATCCGCTTCGGTCTCGACATCCACGTTGATACCGCCGCTGAAGGTCACGGACCGGACGAGATCCAGGTCGGTACCATAGACGGTGATGGCGGAGCCGGCGGAAGCAGGATTCTCGCTGAAAGAGGTCACGGTCGGCACCACGAGGGTGTAGGCTACGGTGACAGTCTTGCCATTCTCCATATGGAGGACGGCATCGCCGGTCTGGGCGGCCTCGGGCACGGTCAGGACGATCTGACCCTCGTTGGTGAATTCCACGCCGCCTGCATTCTGAAGGTCGACGCCGGTCACCAGGTCGAGGTCCTTACCGGTGATGGTCAGTTCCGCACCGTTCTTGACGGGTGAAGGAGCGGCCGCCAGTCCGGTCGGGACAACGGTCGTGATCGAGCCGACGGGAACGGTCACGGCGGAACCCATCTCCAGGGAGACCTCACCGTCCTTGGCGGTAGCAGGAAGCACAAAGCTCAGCTTTCCACCGGAAACGGTGAATTCCGAAACAGTGGCGCCTTCCAGCAAGACCGCCTTGGCAAGATGGAGGTCAGAACCGGTAATGGTGACGGTTTCACCGGCCTTGTAGCTGTCTTTCCCTACCTTGCCGGTCGACGTCTTGACGGTCAGTTCCTCTTCGGTTTCGATGATGTTCAGGCTCTTTAGGAGCGCTTCGGCAGCAGCCTCGTCCATCTCGCCGAGGGCCGTCTCATCGATGGTTCCCAGACCGAGGACGCCGGTCTGTGCCTCTTCAGGCACGACGACCTTGATGGTATAGCGGTCGTGGGCTGTGAACTCCTTCTCGGAGACAATCATGTTCTTGGTGAAAATCACCTCATGGATGAGGTTCAGGTAGTCACCCTTGATGGTAATGGTCTCACCCGGGAGTGCCGTAGTAGGAGAGAAGGAGTCGATGGAGATCGGCTCGGAGTAAGAAATCTGCGTAGTCGTCGTGATCTTTGTGCCGTCAGAGGCCGTCAGGACCACATAACCCGGCTCGGGTCCGTCTTTCGGGACCGTGATGCGGATCTCGCTCGGAACACCCGCCTTGACGACGGTGATGTCCGTGATGGCGGGTACGCCGGGTATCTGGATGGAGGTAACCTTCTCCAGGTTGCTTCCGATGAAGCGGAGTTCGCCGCCACGTACGACCGGCTGAGGGCCGTAAACGTTGAGAGCGACTTTTTCAGTGACAAACTGGTCGGTGTCCAATTGCTCCCGGGTACAGGATCCGAGCAGAACGATGGCCGAAAGGGCCACCATGGCAATGGAAAATATCTTTTTCATTTTCATTTCGCTCTAGATTTATTCGACAGGGACAGCACGGATGTTGTCGATCTTGATGACCGGATGGCACTCGGTGCCCGTGTAGCCGCCGCTTACGACAAAGATCGTCAGGGAGCTGAAGTCATCCTTCGTCAGCGAACCGCCTGCTTTCGTACCATCCATCTTGTAGATGAAGTTGCTGTAGGGGACGGACACGGTGACCCATTCGTCTGCCGTATCGAAAGAACCGGACGGGTACCAGGGCGTATAGAGGCCGCGCGGCAAGTCCGTACCATTGAAGAAAGTGTTATTGGCACCGGCCGTGGTGACACCGTAGATGTCCGGGACACCGGCTTCGCCGCCAGTGATCTTGTCCACGCCACCGACGATCAGCTGCATGGAACCGGCCATCCAGGGATTGGCACTGGGAACGAACAGTTCGAACTTGAGCGCCATCTTCTCCCACTTCGAGAAATCGACCACGTCGGTCAGGCGGGGCGCATTGGCATAAGTGACCGGATTCTCCCAGTCGCCCGGCCAGTATTCGAAGGAGAAATTGCCGTCATTCCAGCCGCCGGCCTCATCCAGCGTGACACCGGGATCACCCAGACGGAGGAAATTGCCTTCTAGGGAAGTAGCATCGCTTTCGATGACCTGGGCATGCCAGCCATGATTGGTCGGATGCGTATCATTATCGAAGTTGAAAAGCATCCCGCGGGTATCCATGTAGCGGAAACTGGACGTTGCTTCACCATAAACCGTGGTGACTGTGATCTCATTTTCCGTGGCACCTTCCGGCACGACAAAAGCAAGGGTACCCTTGGTGAATTCCTTGATGCGGGCTTCCTTGTCACCGATCATGATGGTCAGCGGGACATTGGGGTCATCGATGAAATAATCGCCATAGAGTGTCGCCGTACTGCCGACAGGAGCATGCTCGTTGGACATGGACACGATGGACGGACCGGGGACCAGGACCTGGAAGTCGTATTCGATATGCTCTCCGGCCTTGTTATAGATGTAAATCTTGTTCGACACTTCTCCCGGAATCGTACTGGGAACATCGACGAGCAAGGTATGATCGGTAATGTAACTGTTGTTCAGGGTCGCCTCCTGGTCATTGAAGACCATCTTGTAGACGCTCTTGAGATTCTCGCCGACGAAACAAAGGCTGTTGCCCATGTAAGCGGCCGTCAGCAGGGAGTCTTTCTGGGTGACATCGACCGGACGCACATAGTGGATGGTCGGCAGACCTTCCGCCAGCACGAACTTGTCCGGTTCGTCCTCACAGGCCGTAAAGCCCAGGACGAGAGACAACGCGGTGGCCAGATAAAGACCCGTCTTGGCAAATATGTTGTTCATTGTCATCTTTCGTTAAGGATTAGAACTCGATGGTACTGAGATCGAACGGCTGAGCCGGCTCATCCAGGTGCTTGTTGAAAACGACATCCTCGGAAGGGAAAGGCAGGGCCTTGATCTTGTTCAGGATGGCGTCACGCCCGGGAACGGGGAACTCGTCCTCATTGTAGTTGATACCGGCGCCATTCCACACACCGTTCTCATAATAAGCCTTGTATACGTCATCCAGGGAAGTCGTGTTGGAACCGGCGCTGAAGTTGTTGCGACGCTGGCTCTGGATATCATTCACCGCAAAGTCCGGATTATAATAACCCACGCGGACATAATCGTACCAGCGGTCGCCTTCGAGGGCGAGCTCCAGGTTGCGCTCCTTCCATACCTGCTCGAAAGTAATGGACGACGGCTTCTCCGACAGGGTCGGGATGGCACGATGGCGCACGCGATAGAAGACGTCGAGGGCGAGCGGATCGCTCGTGGAGGAGCCGGGGCCCTTGAGCTTGGCCTCGCAATAGACCAGATACAGATCCGACAGGCGAAGGATATGGGTGGACAAACCATACGACATCCGGGCAGCAGATACGCCCAAGGCAGCCATATGGTCTGCTCCGTCGCCATAGAGGAACTTTACGCAAGCTGCGCCGGTCGGGCTCTTCATCATCATCTCGCCGGTCGCATTGGTCGAACCGCTCGGACCGTAGGCGGGATCATAGAAGAAGCGGAGGTAATCAAAGCCTCCCCAGTCCGTCCAGAAATAGTCATAGACATCGCCGGCCAGCATCATCGTAGCCTTGCGGCGGGTATCCACGTCACTGCGCTGGGCGGGATCCTGCGTAGCACTCACTCCAAACTGGTCCTGCAGGGCGATGGAAGGGCCCGTCCACTCGCCCCAGCAGTCTCCGAACTCGTCGAAACCCTTCGGGGCCAGGTCGCTCTGGAAGGCGTTCTGCACGGTCCAGGGCTGACAGGAAGCATCCCAATGCCAGGAGATCAGCGCCTCGATGTTCTTGTTGTTCTGCATGCGGAACACATCGCTGTAGTTCTCCATCAGTTCGCGTCCGGAATTCTCGATGACATCTTTCGCATATTCGGCAGCCTTGTCCAGATCGCTCTGGTTCAGGGTACCGGTAACGCCGGCCTTCTGGAGATAAACCTTCGCCAGGAGCGCTTCTGCACTGTAATAATCGATGCGGCCGTCCTTATTGGCGACTTTCTTGGGAAGGAGTTTCATGGCCTCCTCCAGAAGCATGACCGTATACTGATACACATCCTCCTTGGGAGCCTTGTAAAGATCATTGTAATCGCCCTTGGCGATCGCCTGGGAAATGTCATGGATGATCGGAACTTCGCCGAAGGAACGGACCAGGAAGAAATAGGCGAAAGCTTTCCAGGTCAGCGCCTCACCCATCACCATATTCTTGACGGATTCGCTTACTTCAGCCTCTTTGGTCCGGTTGTACACCGTCGAAGCGTGTGCATTGACCGACCACAGCGAAGAAGACATGTCGCGAAGCTCCTTGTCAGAGCCGTTGACGGTGAACTGGAGGTAAGGGCTGGAACCCATGTAGTAATTACCGGAGAAGCATTCACCGACACGGTAGAAACCACGGATCACATCATTCCAGGGAGAGTTGTACAGGTAATTGACGCCCTGGATGCATTGCTCGTCGGTCTGATAGAAATTGTCGCGGTTGTAGGTATCCTCGGCCGGACGGTTCAGGAAACCTTCGCAGGAAGAGAATGCAAACACGGCCAGGATGACACTGAAGATAAGGGTCAGATTCTTTTTCATATTCATATCCTCCATCTTTAGAAAGTAAGGTTGACGCCGAAGGAATACACCGTCGGGGAAGGATAACGGCCATTGTCCAGACCCATCACGTTGACGGAAGCCATGCTGACACCGATTTCAGGATCGTAACCGGTGTATTTCGTGAAGGTATAGAGGTTCTGGATGTTGGCATAGAGGCGGATGTTCTCAAACTTGATCTTCTGGAGAACGGATTTCGGCAGGGAATAACCCAGCGCAATGTTCTTCAGGCGGATGTAGCTGCCGTCTTCGATGTAACGGTCGCTGACGCGGTCGTTGTCGTTCGGGTCGCCGGTCGTAGCGCGGGGAAGCGTTGCGGAAGGATTGGAGATCTTGACATTGGTCAGGTCCTCATACCAGTTCCAGACATTCGCGGTCCCGTCATAGGTCTTGGCCGGATCGATGGGAGCCAGCCTGGAACGGTTCAGCACGCTGGCGGGCTGGTTGGCCCAGGCATTCTTCATGTTACCGGTATTCATGTTGAGGTAGTTGTACACCTTGTTGCCATAGGAACCGTTGATGAAGATATTGAGATCCCAGTTCTTGTAACGGAAGGTATTGGTCCAACCGAAGGTGAACTTCGGCATCGGGGAGCCGATGTTGGTACGGTCGGACTCCGTGATATGACCGTCTCCGTTGAGATCTTTGAAGCGGATGTCGCCCACCCAGGTCGTATTGTATTGGGTGTAGTCGGTCGGATTCTGGGAAGCATGCCAGATCCCGTTCTCATCGACGGTATGCGGCATCGTGTCGCCTTGGACAGGACCGGCCATCACTTCTTCCATCGATTGGAAGATGCCGTCCGTGACGTAGCCGTAGAAGCTGAAGAGAGGATCGCCGATATTGGAGGAACTGACGATATCGTTCCACTGACCGTAGCCGACGATGGAGGCGGAAGCCGTACCGGCAAGGGCCAGGAGTTTGTTGCGGTTGATGGAAAGCTGGCCTTCGGTCGTCCAGGAGAAGTTGGCCGTCGTGACCGGATGCAGGGTCAGGGTGAACTCCCATCCGGTGTTCTGGATGGAGCCATAGTTGCCGTAAGGCGCCTCCATCCGGGAAGACGGATTACCGGAGGTACCCATATAGGTCGGCATCTGGAGCGGCATCAGCATGTCGTTGGAACGCTTGTCGTACCATTCGGCGACCAGGTTGACCTTGCCCTGCCACAGGGACAGGTCGAGACCGACGTTCCACTGCTGCTGCTTCTCCCACATGACGTCCAGGTTGGGGATGTTGTTCTGACGGTAGCCTCTGCCGAGGCCGGTCGCCATCGCAGTCATGGCCGCACCCCAGCGGTAACCTCCGATATTGGAGTTACCCGTCTGGCCCCAGCCCACGCGAAGCTTACCGTCGGACAGGACATTCTTGAGCCCCTGCGGGAAGAACTTCTCGTTGGTGAAGCGCCAGGCAAGGGCGAAGGAATGGAACGGAGCCCAACGGCGGTTGGGACCGAAGTTGGACGATCCGTCATAACGGAAAGTATACGTCCCGATGTAACGGTCGTCGTGGTTCCAGGTCTCACGGGTGAAGAAGGAGGCCATGGCGCTGCTGCCGAAGCCGTAACCGATAGTCGGGGTACCGCTGCCCAGGTAAGGGTTGTGCACATCGTTGGAAGGCAGGGCAGTGTTGTAGACGGACATATAGTTGTACCGGCTCTCCCACATCTCCTGACCCAGCATCGCAGTGACGCTGTTCTTTCCGAACTGGGTGTTCCAGGTCAGGTAGTTCTTGAGGGACCAGTAGGTCGAGCTGTTCTTCTGGCTGCGCATCTCGTTGGCGGAGCGCTGGTATCCGCCGAGATTGACCGTCGGGTTGAAGGTCTCGCCCTGGGAAGCGCTGATGTCATAACCGAGCTCGGCATGCCAGACCAGCGAAGGCAGGATGTTTATATCGGAGAAGATGTTGCCCTGGAGTTTCTGACGCTTGAGGAGGATCTCTTCGAGCATGGCCATGGCAACCGGGTTGATGATCGAGTAGTTGTCCAGGGAGAGGCTGTAGTAGTTGCCGTCCTGGTCGTAGATCGGAGCGCTCGGCAGGGAGGTAAGGGTGTAATTGATGATACCCTCGTCCGAATCGGCCAGTTTCATGTTCTCGTCCGTGGCGGAATAAGTGGCACTCAGGCCGATTTTCCACCAGTCACGCAGCTTGGCGTCCAAGTTGGCACGCACACTGTAACGGGAGAACTCGGATCCGATGATCGTACCTTTCTGGTCCATGAAGGAGCCGGACACGTAGTACTGGACCGTGTCGTTACCGCCCTGCACACCGATCTGGTGCTGATGCTGGGGAGCCGTACGGAAGATGGCGTCCTGCCAGTTGGTACCTTTGCCCAGGATGGAAGGATCGGAATAGTAGGCATTCTCATTCACCATGCTGACGGCGCGGAGGTCATTGTAGTATTCAGCGAACTCGCGCAGGTTCAACAGATCGATGCGGCGGGTCTGGCGCTGGAGGGCATACATGCCGTCATAGGTAAATTTGGCCTGGCCGCTCTTACCACGCTTGGTGGTAATCAGGATGACGCCGTTCGCGCCCTGGGCGCCGTAGATCGCCGTCGCGGAAGCATCCTTCAGGATTTCCATGGAAACGATGTCGGAAGGGTTGATGGTGGACAGCGGGGAGACCGAGGAAACGGCACCGTTACCCAGTGCGTCACCCAGACCGAAGTCTGCACCGCTCTGGCCGCCACCCTGCATGATGACACCGTCGATGACGTAGAGCGGTTCGGCATTGGCGTTGATCGTCGCCTGACCGCGGACGCGGATGGAAGAAGAGGAACCCGGCGCGCCGGAAGTGGCGGTCGCCTGGACACCGGCTGCACGGCCCTGCAGGGACTGGTCGATGTTGGTGATGATGGAGCCCTTGATGTCGTCTTCCTTCATCGAGACGGAAGCACCGGCCAAGTCGCTCTTTTTCATAGTTCCATAACCGACCACGACCACCTCGTCGAGGAACTCGCTGTCCTCCTGGAGGCTGATCGTAAACCGGGTCTGGGATCCCACAGGAATCTCCTGCGTCGTGTAACCGATCGATGAAACGACGAGCGTAGCGCCAGGCTTGACGCTGAGCACGAAGTTTCCGTCCATGTCGGTCACCGTGCCATTGGACGTGCCCTTTTCGACCACGCTCGCTCCGATGACGGGACCGATCGCGTCGCTGATGGTTCCGCTGACGGAAACCTTCTGGGCGAACAGGCTCGTACCCGCAAGGAGCATCAATAGGCAAGTAATGAGTTTACTTTTCATTGGACCTGATTTTGAATTAATTAGAATAATAATGATTAGTATTTACCGAAGAATGCGGCACGGGCCTCGTTCCAGACGGGCTCGGCCCACATCGCGTGTCCGCACGCGGGCACGCAGATATAATGTTTATCAGAAGTGACGTTGTTGTAACCGGCGAAATTGGTGTGCGGCGGGCAGGTGGGATCCTGCAGGCCGAAAGCCATCAGCACCGGGCAGGTGATGCGGCCGGTGAAATTCTTGATATCGAAATAGCGCAGCATCT
>JAEEGH010007577.1_pt1 | contig 26040 bp, 20 predicted proteins | sample 9134181 | NCBI WGS metagenome assembly JAEEGH01 (sample SAMN16246544, study PRJNA631951) | gut metagenome | biome: gut microbiome; feature: rumen; material: DP-attached | host: Bos | place: Iran: Karaj | collected 2018-10
AAGAGGTCCGTCTCGGTCTCGGTGCGGAAGGTGGTCTCCAGAAGACCTGCTCTTGCGCCGCCGATTCCAAGGCCGTATGCCTTTGCCATCTCCCATGCCTTGCCGGTAGCATCCTGCTCAACAGCGATGAGGCAGGGAGTTCCCTTGCCGGCCTGATACTCACTGCGGACGGTGTGTCCGGGAGCCTTGGGAGCGATCATTGCAACATCTACATCTGCAGGAGGAACGATGCAGCCAAAGTGGATGTTGAAGCCGTGTGCGAACATCAGCATATTGCCTGCCACCAGATTCGGCTCAATGTCGTTCTTGTACATATCCGCCTGCTTCTCGTCGTTGATCAGGATCATGATGATATCTGCCTTCTTCGCAGCCTCAGCGGTCGTAAACACCTCAAAGCCCTGCTTCTCGGCCTTCGCCCAGGACTTGGAACCCTCGTACAGACCGATGATGACATTGCATCCGGACTCCTTCAGATTCAGCGCATGCGCATGTCCCTGGCTGCCGTAGCCGATAATGGCAATGGTCTTGCCCTCAAGCAGCGAAAGGTTGCAGTCTTCCTGATAATAAATCTTAGCCATGTTCATTTCCTCCAAAATGTTTTAATTGAAACGACTGGGTCGTCTTATATGCTTCAGGGCATGCCCTGGAGTAATCGGTTACGGTAAGTAGACTACGCTCTCTACCCCTCTGCTGAGGCCTGCAATGCCGGTCCGGGCGAGCTCTAAGATCTCATGACCGTCCAGCAGCTTTATGAAGGCGTCCACCTTGGACTGATTGCCGGTGATCTCGATGATCACACATTCCGGCTGCACGTCCACGATCTTGCCACGGAAAATCTCGGTCGTTGCCACGATGCTCTGGCGCTCCTCGGGAGAGATCCGGACCTTCACCATCGCCAGTTCACGGTAGACACTCTCCTCCGGGCTAAGCTCCTTGATATTCCGCACATCCACCAGCTTAGCGAGCTGCTTCTCGATCTGCTCGAGCACCTCATCGTCTCCGCTCGTGCAGATCGTGATCCGGGTGTACTTCGGATCCGCGGTTACACCGGCAGTTATGCTCTCAATGTTGTATCCTCTTCTGGAAAACAATCCGGAAATACGGCTCAGAACACCCGAATTATTGTCTACCAAAAGCTGAAAAACCTTCTTCTGCAAAATCCCACCTCCCGGTCCATACTTATGCGCGCACTTGATTTTTAATGCTGTTCATTACTTTAACAAGGTATATCCTGTCTGTCAACAGTCCTTTTTTATCGTATTTTTGTATTGATTTATTTTAATTATTTGGACTGTGGAAAATTAGCATGTTTGCTTGATCATCCCTCGGAATCCATGCACTTCTGCAGGGCAAGCGTTCCGGTGCGCGCGACCTCCACGATGCTGATGGAGGCAAACATATTGATCAGCAGTTGGATCTTCTCGGGCGTGTCGCAGATCTGGATCATCATGTGATGCAGGCTCATATCCACGATGCTGGCATTCATGAGCTCGCACATCTCCATGATCTCCTGCCGGTTTCCCTTGTTGTACTTCACCTTCATCAGCATGAGCTCCCGGGAGATGCACTGCTGTTCGGTGAAGGTCTTGACCTTGATGACATCGAGTTTTTTGTTCAGCTGCTTCTCGATCTGCTCGAGGGTCCGCTCGTCCCCGCTGGATACGATCGTCATGTTGGAGACGGCGGAGTCGTTGGTCTCGCCCACGGCCAGGGAATCGATATTAAAGCATCTGCGGGCAAAAAGTCCGCTGACCTTACTCAGCACGCCGGAGCGGTTCTCCACCGTCACGGAATAGATTCTTTTCGTCTTCATACGTCCGCACCTCACTTCACGAGATCCAGAGGATCCACGATCACTTCAAGCAAAACGGATTTACGGTCCTTCAAAAACGCACGGATCACCTTCTCCGCGTCCTTCATGTTCTCAAGCCGCATATAGTCAAAATCATAGGCGGATACCAGCTTCTCCAGATCGGGGCTGCCGCTCAGGTCGACCACCGAATAATGATCCTTATAGGTATAGTGCTGGTACTCCCGCACCATCCCGAGGGAATTGTTGCGGATCACTACGATCTTGACCTGTACGCCGTGCTGATTGCAGGTGGCCAGCTCCATCATGGACATCTGGAAGGAACCGTCCCCGCACACGGCCACAACCTGCCGCTTCGGACAAACCAGCTTGGCCCCCATGGCAGCGGGAATGGAATATCCCATGGTTCCCATGCCGCCGGAGGTGAGGAATTTTCCGGTGCGCATCACCACATTCGCACAGGACCAGATCTGGTTCTGTCCGACATCCGCCACATAGACGCCGTCCTCCTCCATCGATTCGGAGAGGAGCTTTACAAAGGCTGCGGGATCCACGTACCCCTCGCGCCCGTACTTTTTGGGCTTGAATTCCTTCTTGTAGGAGGTCAGAGTCTCCACCCACTCGCTGTAATCCGCTTCGATGTCCAGCGCGTTCAGATCCTCGAGCACCTTGTCCGCGTCGCCGACCAGAGGGATGGAGGAAAGGGCGTTTTTGCCGATCTCCGCGGGATCGACATCGATGTGCACCAGCACCTTGTCGCGGGTGATGAGATCCGGCTGGCTGATGGCCCGGTCCGCCACGCGCGCGCCGACCATGATGATGAGATCCGCCTCGTTCATCGCGCGGTTTGCATAGGGCTTGCCGTTATTGCCGACCATCCCGAAATAGTAAGGATCGTTCGTGGGCATGACACCGATACCCATCATGGTGGAGACCACGGGGATCTTATGATTCTTCACAAAAGCCTGCAGCTCGTCGTCCGCCTGGGCGAGAAGCACGCCGCCGCCCGCACAGATGATGGGACGCTTTGCACGGTTCAGCTCCTTCCCCACCTTCTTGATCTGGACCGCATTGCCCTTGACGGTAGGCTTGTAGGTGCGAAGCGAAACCTCCTCGGGATAGCGGAAGGACTTGACCTGCGCATTCTGCACATCGATGGGGATATCGATCAGCACGGGGCCTTTCCGGCCCGAATTGGCAATGTAAAAAGCCTCCTTGAAGATCCGCGGGATCTCCTCCGGATCGCGCACCAGATAGCTGTATTTGACGAAGGATTCCACCGCGCCCGTAATGTCCGCCTCCTGGAAGACATCGCTGCCGAGGAGTTCACTGTTCACCTGACCGGTGATCACCACCAGAGGAATGCTGTCCGCAAAGGCGGTCGCGATCCCGGTGATGATATTGGTGGCCCCCGGGCCGGAGGTCACGGCACAGACGCCGGGGCGGTGTGTCATCCGCGCAACACCGCTCGCCGCATGCGCCGCGTTCTGTTCCGTGCGCACGAGGATCGTACGGATCTCCGAGGACAGGATACTGTTGTAAAAAGGACAGATGGCGACTCCCGGATAGCCGAATACATAGGGCACCTTCTCCGCCTCCAGGCATTTCACGATTACATCCGCTGCTAACATAGTCTACCTTCCTTTATGGGTTTATTGGGTGCCGGTCAGCTTCTTCGCGACCTTCACCGCTTCCGAAGCATCGCGGGAGTACCCGTCTGCTCCGATCTCATCCGCGTATTCCTGCGTTACCACCGCTCCTCCGACCATGATCTTGACCGGGAGCTTCCGCTCTCTGGCGGCAGCGATCACTTCCCGCATCCGCTGCATCGTGGTCGTCATCAGAGCGGACAGACAGATGATGGAGGCGTTCTTCTCCCGGGCGGTCTGCAGGATCACATCCTGCGGGACATCCTTGCCGAGATCGATCACCTCGAAGCCGTAATTTTTCAGCATCATGGCAACCAGATTTTTTCCGATGTCATGAATATCTCCCTCGACCGTAGCGATGACGACGACGGGTTTTTCTTCTCCGGTATCCTCGGTCGCAAGAAGGGGCTCTAAGACTTCAATGGAGCGCTTCATGGCTTCCGCACCCGCGATGAGCTGTGGCAGGAAATACTTCCCCTTGTCAAAAAGATCTCCCACCGCATTGATCGCCGGGATCAGCGCATCGTTCAAAAGGCTCTGGGGCTCGCAGCCCGCCTGGACCGCGGCGTTCGTAAGGTCAGCGATCCCTCCGCGGTTGCCCTTGAGGATGCCGTTGTAAAGCGCCTGGGCCGGTGCGGTTAGATGCTCCGGCACAGAGGACGAAGCAGCTCCGGCGGTCCCGGAAGCCTTCGCCGCGCCTTCACTCCCCGCTTTCCCTCCGGAAGGAGCGGATGCGCCGGCTGCGCTGACGGAAATGTCGCCGCCGAGGGACCGGGCAACGCTCTGCAGCGCGCGCAGGGCAGCCTGCTTCTCTTCTTCCTCCTTGCGTGCTTCCTTCTCTTCTTTGAAAACGGTCACCGTCTCCAGATAGGATTCGGATGCACCTGACCGGTTTAACAGAAGGTCCGTTGCCTTCGCACTGCAGACCAGAAGCTCCTGGGACGGATTGGCAATGGCCATGGTGAGACCGTTTGCGATCGCCATGGTCAGAAAAGTCGAATTCACATAGCTTCGCTCCGGCATACCGAAGGAGATATTGGAGAGGCCGCAGATGGAGGCAAAGCCGTTGTCCCTGCTGTACCGGATCGTCTCTAAGGTCTCGATCCCGGCGGAGGGGTTCGCTCCGACGGTCTGCACCAGACCGTCCACAACGATATCCTCCTGCTGCATGCCGAGCTTTAAGCTTCTGCGGAAGATGGTATCGATGATCTCCTTCTTCTCCTCCAGATTCTTCGGAAGACCCGCATCCGAGAGCGGAAGCAGGATGAACATCGCACCGTATTTCGCGGCGATGGGAAGCAGCTTTTCATATTTTTCGGTTTCCAGCGAGATGGAATTGATCAGGGCGCGGCCGGGATAGTACCGAAGCGCCGCCTCGAGCACCTCCACAAAGCTCGAATCCAGGGAAAGAGGCAGACTGCTGACCTGTGTCACCTCCTCGATGACCTTCAGCATCGTCTCCTTCTCGTCGATCCCGCCCATTCCGACATTGATGTCAAGTACCTTCGCGCCTCGCTTTTCCTGCTCTTCGGCAAACTGAAGGACCAGATCCATCCTGCCTTCCCGAAGCTGCGCCTGCAGCGCTTTTTTCCCGGTCGGATTGATCCGCTCGCCGACAATGAGGAAGGGATCCGAGAGACCAAAGGAAAGGGTCCGGCGCTCACTGGTCAGATACCGCATGCCTTCCGGGCGCCTGGGAACGGTAACGGTCTGCTCATGTCCGTAGGTTTCGGAAAGCTTCGCAAGAAACTCCGGCGTCGTGCCGCAGCACCCGCCAAGGATCACCGCACCTGCATCCACGAGATGCTTCATCTCCTCCGCAAAGGAATCGGCATCCATGTCATAAACCGTAGCGCCCTGCGCATCCAGGGACGGCAGCCCCGCATTGGGCTTGGCGATGATCGGGATCTTGGTAACCGCTGCCATGTCCCGGACAATTTCCGCCATAGCCGCCGGTCCGGTGGAACAGTTTACTCCCACTGCCGCTGCGCCCAGACTCTCGCAGACGATCGCCGCCGTCTGTGCATCCGTTCCGTAGAGTGTCCGCCCGTCCTTCTCAAAGGTCATGGTTACCATCACGGGAAGGTCGCAGACTTCCTTGGCCGCGATCAGCGCACAGCGCACCTCGGCGAGACTCATCATCGTCTCCACCACCAGAAGGTCAACGCCCGCTTCCTCCAGCGCCAGGATCTGCTCCTTGTAGATGTCGATCAGATGCTCGGGCTCCATCGGACCGATGGGGCGAAGCTGCTGACCGGTCATGGTAAGATCCCCCGCCACCAGGGCCGACTGCTTTCCGGACTCCCGGATCGCCTGCTTCGAGATGGCGACCAGATCCCGCACCATCTCCTTCAGCTTTCCCTCCAGTCCGTATTCCGCCAGCTTGACGCGGTTGGCCGTAAAAGTCGGCGCATACAGGATATCGGTCCCCGCCTCGAGAAACTCCTTCTGAAGCTTCTTCATAATCTCGGGATGATCTAAAATCCACTGCTCCGGGCATACGCCGCCGGGCATCCCCGCTTTATTCAGATTGGTTCCCGTTGCACCGTCCAGGTAGATGATCCTGCCGCCAACATACTCGGAAAAAGCTTCCCGGTTCATAATTCTCCTCGCTATATGCCACAATACCCGGTAGGTGCAAGCCCTGCCGGGTAAAATGACAATACTTATTCAAATAAATCTCTGCGTCCGAAACGGACCTTTTTACTTAAGGATCTGGAATCCGCCGATGATGGGCAGCGGCTTTTCCTCTTCGTTGATCGCATGGATCAGTCCGATGATCCACAGAACGAACAGAGCGATGTCACAGATCAGGATAATGAGCCCGACAAAAGGAACTTTGGAAAGGATCCTTGCCGCCACGGTCAGGACCAGGTTTGCAATCACCAGCAGAAAGCTCTGATTGAGATGGAACTTGGCTCCCTCTCTGTCGCCTACAAAATATGCGATCAGCCAGCCGATGATCGTAAGATAGGAAACAATACCCGTTGCTTTTTTCGTCATGATAAAGCCCTCCCTTTTCTTGAGTCGTTTACAGAGTAACATGGAAAAAAATCAGCAGTACATTCTTCAGGATCCAATTGGCGGCCGTGATCCCCACGGCAACCCAGAGATACCAGTTCCGAAACCGAAGGCCCCGGATCTTCCCGATGTGCAAATGCTCCAAAAGATGCGATCCCATGAACAGCCCGAAAAGCACCGCCGTGTAAGGCACCAGCGGATGATACCATGCGGACTGCAGGGGACGACCATGCATCAGAGCCACGACCGCTCTGGTACCGCCGCAGCCCGGGCAGTACAGCCCAAAGAAGCGGTGGAAATAGCACTCAAAGTTCACGCCCGCACGAACCAGATACAGGTAGAGGACCGACAGAGGAACAATGATCCCCGCCGAAATCCATCCGATCTTATATAATTGTTCCTCCAGCGTTTCCTTTTTCATGCTTTACGAGCGCGGATCATAAATTGTTCAGCATATTCTCAAGATCTTCCAGATTGCTGAAATTGCCAAGGCTTGCAAGACTGCTGCGGAATGCGATGCCGATGATGATACCGATGACGCTCACGCAGATTCCGATGATGGAGCAGACAAAGGCACCCTTGCCGAGGCCGTTCTCCGGATTGGTCTTGTTGCCCGTCACGGCGCAGATGATGCCGATGATACCCAGGATCAGTCCAAGGTACGTGCAGCAGCAGCCGATCACGATCGAGCAGATACCGAGCACCAGACCGGCAATCTGAAGGCCGTTGGCTTTGTTCTCCTCCGGAGCAGCGCCGTTGTAATCAAACCCTGCATCGTAGGAGCCGAATGCATTGCCCGTCTGATCATTCTGGCTGGAATAATGGGTGGTCGTGCTTCCGGAGAATCCGTTCTGCGCAGTCTGATTCGCAGAAGCGCCGAAATCCTGCGCGGCCTGATAGGTTGCATTGTTCAGGTTCTGTGCGGCCTGATTCACGGCCTGTGCACCCTGATCGAAGGAACTCTGCAGATCCTGCGCTGCGTTCTGCGCATTCTGGGCCGCATTGTCCGCAGCCTGCCCTGCATTGTTCACATTCTGATTAAAATTGTCAAAGTCACTCATTTACGTTCCCCTTTCCTGTAAGAAAAATCCGTCCGGCCCGCAAAACAGGTCAGCTTTATTACTTTAATCATATAAAGCAATCGAAATCATTTTACCCCCTAGCCGGGGGTTCGTCAATGCCGGCTCAGCGTCCCCGGCCCTTTTTGTAGAAACCGCTGATATATTGGAACTGCGACTCCATCTGCGGGATATTGTTCACATTCTTGACGAAATTGGTCTTCTGTGTGACAAAGGCCTCCAGCTTCGTCATATATTCCTCCGGAGAGATGCTTCCCTCCGCCACCATCGCAAGCCCCTTCTCCCAGCTCGCCGTAAGAGACGGCTGAAGCATGGCCGGCATCGAGCCGCGCATGACATCATAGATCATCTCCCCGAGCAGAGTGGGCGTCAGAACCTGCGTTTTTTTGTTCAGCGCGATATATTCGATCTTCTGAAGTTTGGTCAGGATCTCCGCGCGGGTCGCGCTGGTACCGATGCCGCTCCCCTTGATCTGGCTGCGCAGGTCTTCGTCCTCGATGAACTGACCGGCATTTTCCATCGTCAGGATCATGCTTCCGGAAGTATAGCGTCTCGGCGGGGAGGTCTCCCCCTCCTTGATCTCATACCCTCGGACGCTCACGGGAAGTCCCGCTCCGGCCGTCTTCAGAAGGGCCAGAAGCGCATCGGAATCCGTGATGGTCACTTCCTCCTCGGACTCGGTTTTACCCTCGCCGTCCTCCGCAGCATTCGCATTCGCGTCCGTCCGGGAATCTCCTGCCTCCTCCGGGGCAGCCTCCTGTCCCTTCTCCCTGCGATAGGGCGGCGCCACCTTCAGATACCCTTCCTCCTCCAGCACCTTGAAATTCGAGAAGAAGGATTCCTGTCCCACACCGATCACCAGAGAAAACTTCCGATAGACCGCGGGCGGATAGAAAATGCTCAGGAAACGGCGGACGATCCGGTCATACACCTTTACGGCCAGCTCGCTCAGGGATCTGAGCTCTCCGAGTCCCTGGCCGGTGGGAATGATGGCATAGTGATCCGTGATCAGCTTGTCATTGGTGTATTTCGTCTTGCCGATGGATCTCCAGGATGTCCCCGCAAGGATCTCCGCGGCAAATGCGCTGCAGGGACCGTAGCCCTTTAAACCGCCGATATTCTTGTCGATCTCCTTCGCCACGGCGCTCGAAAGCACACGCGCGTCCGTTCTGGGATAGGTCGTCAGCTTCTTCTCGTAGAGCTCCTGCACGATGGCCAGTGTCTGATCCGGCGAGATCTTGAAGAACTTGGAACAGTCATTTTGCAGTTCCGCCAGGTTGTAGAGAAGCGGCGGATTCTTCGTCTCCTTCTTGCGCGTGATCTCCTTCAGCGCAGCGGTAAGTCCGGCAAGCGAATCCATGAGCGCCTGTGCATCCTGCTTTTCCTTAAATCCGTTCTCCTTGTACAGCTTCGGGCTCTGATCATAGGCGGAAGTCTCCGTGACCTTCCATTCGCCCTCCACTTCGCTCCCCTCAATGGTAAACTGTCCGACCACGCGGTAAAACGGAGTCTTCACAAAGGAACGGATCTCCCGCTCGCGCCCTACCACGATCCCGAGAACACAGGTCATCACGCGTCCCACGGAGATCCCGCCCTTGTCGCGGTGCAGAAAACCGTTGACGCATTTTTTGTACTTGAGCGTGACGATCCGGGAGAAATTGATCCCCATCAGATAGTCTTCCTTCGCCCGCAGATAGGCGGAGTTGCTCAGATTATCGTAGGCGCTCCAGTCCTTCGCCTCGCGGATCCCGCGCAGGATCTCCTCCTCCGTCTGGGAATCGATCCAGACACGGCGCCTTTCCTTGTCGTGCACCCCGGCCATCTGGTCCACCAGCCGGTAGATGTATTCTCCCTCCCGCCCGGAGTCGGTGCAGATATAGATCGTGTCCACGTCCTCACGGTTGAGAAGCGTTCGCACGATCCCGAACTGCTTGGCCGCGCTCGGGATCACCTCATACCGGTATTCCTTCGGCAGGAAGGGAAGCGTGTCATAACGCCACATGCGGAGGCTTTCATCGTAGGCATCGGGGTAGCTCATCGTGATCAGATGCCCGACGCACCAGGTGACTATGCTTTCCGCGCTCTCCATGAATCCGTCCCCGTTGCGGAACGATTGCTTCAGAGCCTCACCGAACTGCTTGGCCACACTGGGTTTTTCGGCTATATAAAGGTTCTTGCCCACATTTACTCCTTACTGTCCATCCCGTCCACGGGCAGCTCCTCCTCCCTGGAAAAAGAAGACAGAAGCTTTTCAAAATCGGAAGCGGGAAGCGGTCTTCCGAGATAATATCCCTGGATGATATCGCAGCCTGCACTGTGCAGATACCGGTACTGGTTCTCCGTCTCAACGCCTTCCGCCACGGTCTCAAATCCGAGGGCACGCGACATGCTCAGGATCGATTCCGTGATCACCCGCGTGGAGGAATCGCTGAGTACGGTATCCACAAAGCTTTTGTCCACCTTCAGCGTGTCGATCGGGAACTTCTTCAGATATGCCAGCGAAGAATACCCGGTGCCGAAATCATCCAGACTGATCCGGATGCCGTAATTGCGCAGGATATTCAGTTTCCGGGACACGGCATCGAAATCATCGATCAGGATCCCCTCGGTGATCTCAAGCTCGATATCGGCCGGATCCACGCCGAAACGGTGAATGGTTCCCATCACCAGATCCACGAATCCCTCCGCCTTGTACTGAAGCGGAGAAATATTGATCGACAGGACAAAGTGAAAGCCGAAGGCCTCGCTCCAGATGGAATACTGCCGAATGGTCTCCTCGAGGACAAATTTTCCGATCTCGATGATGCTGCGATTCTTCTCTGCAATCGGGATAAATACATCCGGAGAGATCATCCCGTTTTTCCCGTCCCGCCAGCGGATCAGGGCTTCCGCCCCGCGCAGCGCCCGGTTTCCCGAGTGATACTGCGGCTGGTAATACATCTCGAACTGTCCTTCCGCGCAGGCGGTTTTCAGACGGTTCTCCAGCTCCACGGACTGCAGGAAGGTGTCAAGGATCGGCGCTTCAAAGATGAGCATGCGATCCTTTCCCTGCTGCTTGGCACGGTAGGTAACGATCTCCGCACAGTTCAGAAGATCCAGCACATTGGAGGCTGCATCCGGATAGATGGCGACGCCGACGCTCGCAGTCATTTTGATGCTCTGCGAAGTGCTCAGCCGGAAGGGCTGCGAAAGCCGCTCGCGGATCCGCTCATAGATGCTCTCCGCCGCATGGAGTCCCACCGGCGAATACGCCGAGACCGCATATACATCATTCGTCATATGGCAGGCGATGACCTGCTCATCCTCCAGAGAGTGCAGAAAGGAACCAAACTGCTGCAGCACCTCATCCCCGACGATGAGTCCCATGGAGTCATTGAGCTTCTTGAAATCGTCCAGATCCACCATCAGGACCGCAACGGAGCACTTTTCCTCATCTGCCCTGCGCAGCTGCTGACCCAGGAGCGATACAAAATAGTTGCGGTTATAGAGGCCGGTGAGATTGTCGTAATAGGCCATGTAATAAAGCTCGGAATTCAGGGCCTTCTGCTTGGTGATATTCTGAAACGAAACCACCTTGTCCCTGGGCTTGCCGCGTTCCTCGCTCACGAGCTGTACCCGCATGAGATACCAGGACCTGTGATCCTCCGTCTCGAGCTCGAGCTCCGAGCGGTCCAGACCATCCCGCTCGGGATATAAGGTCTGAAGGAATCTCTCGCGGTACTCACTGCCGAAGGCTTCCTCCGCGCGGGGCAGATCCCGCTGCAGACGGATCGGATGCGGGAAAAGCGTGCTGCAGTTGCCGAGCATGACCACTTCCTCCCGGTCGGCCGGAATATAGAGAAAGGCGCGTTCGGAGGTACTGATCAGGGCGAGGTACATCCGTTCCTTCTGGTTCAGTTTTTGATTGATGGCCTTCAAAAGGTCCAGCTGATAACGGGCATCTTCCATGTTTGTCCTGCCATCCGTGTTTTGACCGAAAAGAATTCAACCCCTTGCGGGGTTGAATTGCATTTCGTTTCTTGCACTCGTTTATTTTGCGGTGATATATCCCTGTGCCTTGAGAAGCTCCGCGCACAGAACGCCGCCGCCTGCGGCGCCGCGGATGGTATTGTGGCTCAGGCCGACAAATTTGTAATCAAAGATCGTATCCTCGCGAAGTCTGCCGAAGTTGATCCCCATGCCGTTTTCGAAATTGACATCGAGCTGCACCTGCGGACGGTTGTCCTCCTCGAGATACCGGATGAACTGCTTCGGAGCACTCGGAAGGCCGAGTCTCTGCGGCTCACCGGAGAAGGAGGTGGCGACACGGATCAGATCCTCCTTCGAAGGCTTCTCCTTGAAGTCGACAAATACAGCCGCCGTATGACCATTCAGCACCGGAACGCGGATGCACTGGCTGGTGATGATGGGCGAGGTGGCGGGAACGATCTCGTCTCCCTGAATGCTGCCCCAGATCCGCAGTGGCTCCTTCTCGCTCTTCTCCTCCTCACCGCCGATGTAAGGAATGATATTTCCCATCATCTCCGGCCATTCCCGGAAGGTCTTGCCTGCGCCGGAGATCGCCTGATAGGTGGTGACCACGGCGCGGGTGATCTCAAATTCCTGTTTCCATGCGGAGAAGATGGGCGCATAGCTCTGAATGGAACAATTGGGCTTGACCGCCACAAATCCGCGTGTGGTTCCGAGTCTCTTTCTCTGCGAATCGATGATCGCGGTGTGCTGCGGGTTGACCTCGGGGATCACCATGGGCACATCCGGCGTCCAGCGGTGCGCGGAATTGTTGGAGACGACCGGCGTCTCGGTCCGTGCGTAAGCTTCCTCGATCGCCTTGATCTCTTCCTTGGTCATATCCACGGCACTGAAGACAAAGTCTACACCGGAAGCGACCTCTTCCACCTTGGAAACATCCTGCACGATGATCTTCTTTACACCCTCCGGCATCGGAACATCCAGCTTCCAGCGCTCTCCGATGGCCTCCTCGTAGGTCTTGCCTGCGCTTCGCGGACTCGCTGCGATCGCAGTCACCTCAAACCAGGGGTGATTCTCCAGAAGGGAAATAAATCTCTGACCGACCATTCCCGTTCCGCCCAATATACCGACTCTCAGTTTTTCACTCATGACTAGCCTCCTGTTATCTGTTCCTGTCCAGTTCCAATTGTTTCTCACATGCGGGCAAAGGATCCTGCAATACCGGTGATCCGGTCAGGTACCTCTCCGCTTCCTTCAGTTCCTCTTCCATCGCTCCCCTGCCGGGTGCGCCCTTGGTCAGACGCTTCTCGACGCAGGTCTCCAGCGAGATGGCCTCGTAAAAGTCGGGGCCGATCACCGGGCAGATCTGCTGCAGCCTGGGCAGTTCCATCTCCTCGATGCTGATGCCGTCCTCGATGCAGGCGATCACGATCTCTCCGACATAGCGGTGCGCGTCCCGGAACGGAATCCCCTTACCGACCATGTAATCCGCAGCGTCCGTCGCGTTCGTAAAGCCCTTCATGGCGCTGTCCGCCATGCGCTCCTCGTGAAAGCTCATGGAACGGATCATTCCGTCAAAAAGCTGTATGCATCCGAGGGCATTGTCCATGGCGTCAAAGGCCTGTTCCTTGTCCTCCTGCATATCCTTGTTGTACGCCAGCGGAAGCCCCTTCATCGTGGTGAGAAGCCCCATCAGCGCCCCGTAGACGCGTCCCGTCTTCCCGCGCACGAGCTCTGCGATGTCCGGATTCTTCTTCTGCGGCATGATGCTGCTTCCGGTGGAATAAGTGTCATCGATCTCCACAAAACGGTACTCGTTCGAATTCCACAGGATGATCTCCTCGCAAAATCGCGACAGATGCATCATGATCGTCGCCAGAATAAAGAGATACTCCAGCAGATAATCCCGGTCCGAAACGGAGTCCATGCTGTTGCGGGTCGCTCCGTCAAATCCAAGGAGCTGCGCGGTATATTCCCGGTCCAGCGGATACGTGGTCCCTGCGAGCGCACCCGCTCCGAGGGGACAAAGGTTCATGCGCTTAAAGCAGTCCGCCAGACGCTCCCGGTCTCTGCGGAACATCTCAAAATAGGCTCCGAAGTGGTGCGCCAGTGTCACGGGCTGTGCCTTCTGCAGATGCGTGAAGCCCGGCATGAAGGTGTCCGTGTGCGTCTTCATGATACCCAGCAGACTCTCCAGGAGCTGCCGCAAAAGCGTATCGGTTGCGGCTACCTCGCCGCGCGTATACATCCGCATATCCAGCGCCACCTGATCGTTGCGGCTTCTTCCGGTATGCAGACGCTTGCCCGCATCCCCGATCCGCTCGGTCAGAACCGCCTCGGCAAAGCTGTGGACATCCTCATATTCCGTCGTGATCTCCAGCCTGCCTGCCTTCACATCCTCGAAGATCTCCTTCAGCCCGCGCAGGATATCATCCCGGTCCTGCGTGCTCAGGATCCCCTGCTTTTCCAGCATCCGTACATGCGCCATGCTTCCGTAAATATCCTGCTCCAGCAGGCGCCTGTCAAAGGTGATGGACGCATTGAAATCATATACCAGACTGTCCGTGGCCTTCGTAAAACGGCCGCCCCACAATTGCGCCATAAAAATCCTCCAAAATCTCCCAGAGGGTAAGATACTTCCCATATTTTACTTATTCTGCGTGAAAATGGCAAGGGAAAATCCTGCCGAAACGAAACTAAAATCAGGTAAAAAAAAGAAAGCTGGAAGGGGGACTCGAACCCCCGACCCCTTCATTACGAGTGAAGTGCTCTACCGACTGAGCTATTCCAGCGCTTGCGTTGCGAAATACATCACAACGCGTTTGATTATACTGACTTTCCAAAAGAAAATCAAGCCATTTTTTTATTCCATCTTAAAACCGCATTTTATGCAGAAGTTTGCGCCTTCCGGGACGGACGCGCCGCACTGCAGACAGTAACGGACGCCGGCGACCACGGTGGATGCGGCCGGCGTATCCGCTTCTTCGAGAGCCGGAGCGTCTTCTTCCGCAGGCTCTGCGACCGCCGTGGTCGGCAGATCCGATGCTGTATGCTCCGCCGGCTCGCCCTCGCCTTCCGTGGACGCAACAGATTCTTCCGCTGTCGGCGTGATCTCCTGCGCAGGTGCGGTCATCTGCTCCTTCTGCGCCCGGCGCTTTGCCGCAGCGCCGCCGATCACCGTGATCAGCACCATGACCACCGCCCAGAGGACCAGGAGTCCGATGAGCCCGGCCACCGCATAGGCCAGGTAATTTACCTTTTCCCCGACCAGCGTTATGCTGATCAGCTTACCCGGGTCATAATCCGTGTAACTTACCTTGTAATCCCGGCCGTCCATCGCGGAAGCGTCAAAGCCGTAAGGCTCCACATCCCCGATGCCGCGCAGCACGTAATTGACACTACCGATGGGCTGCTCCGTAACAGAATCGAGATAGAAGGCATCATAGACGGAGGTGATCTTCTTGAAATACAGCGGCGCATGCGCGTTCGTCGTAACCTCCAGCTGACTGTAGGGACCGAGCACCGGCTCGAACGCAGCCGCACACCGGGACGCGGGACCTGTATACTCCACCAGGACCCGGATCCTTCCATCCTTCTCGAGCACACAATCCTTCAGCTCGGCCGCACTTCCTTCCAGCGCCTTTTCGGTCTTGACCCGGAACTGTTCCATCTCCTCGGCCGTACTCTTTCCGGCAAAATAAAGCTCCAGATCCCGCTGCACATTTCCGCCGTTTTTCAGCGCAAGCGTCACATTCACCGTATCGAGCGCATAGGAGATCACCGCGGTATAGTCTACGGTACAGTTCGCCGTATAGGTATAAAAGAGGGTCTCAAAGCCCGCCTCGTCCCGGCTGTAGGGATAGAGCGCGCTCTCCCCGGACGCGGTCTTCAGTACGGCACCGGCATATTCCGCATTGTCCTTCACATAATAGGTCAGATCCACGTCTCCGTAGGCGTTGGAGACAAAATCGGTCAGATCGATCTCTTCCTGCACGCTGTGATCCACCGTGAAAAGGGACGTACTTTCGGAAGTCTCCGGCGTGGCAGCGGAATAAACCGTCTCTCCGGCCCGTCCGTAAAAGGCAGCCATCATGCTGCTCACCTGATCCGCGGTCAGATGCTTGCCTTCGAGCGTATAGGTGTTTACGCCGCCGGCCGTATTCCAGGAATTGGTGCTGACCGAAGTGGAGCGCTCGTCCAGGAAGGCCCGGACATCGTCTCCCACCGCATCCATCGTACTCTGCGGCACCATCACCTGCACGGTGCGGTCAAAGGTCCCGTCCGGATTGCAGGTCTGGTAGAACGCGATCCCGCTTAACGGCTGGAAGGTCAGCGTATCCACGCTCACCCAGGTGGAATTGCCCTCCTTGCCGAGCACAGAGTAAGTCTGGGCCACCTTGTAGAAGACGTTCCCCTTGTCCCCCTCCTTGACATAACCGGCATTCACCAGCAGCGTGGGGAACCAGTCCATCAGATCCGAGGTCGTGAAATTCTCCCGGTAGGAAATTCCGGTGGCAAAAACGGACGCGGGCTTCAGCCATTCGATCAGAGGCTCCGAGTAGGTCTTGCCCTGGGCGTCCAGAATCCCCTTTACCTTCTGCTCATACTCCTCGAGATCGGAGAAGGTGATATCGAAGGTGTAGGTCACCGCCGTGCCGTCCACGGAGGACGTAAAATCGATCCCCTCCGGGATATTGGAAGCGACCGTGGCCGTGATGGAGGTCACATCACCGGTCATATGATCCTTATTCTCCTCCGTATCCGCGGTAAAGACCATATGGCGTACGCCCGACAGATCCTCGGAAATGGTCAGGTCGGTATTCAGATTGCCGCCGCAGCCGGTCAGAAGGATCGCCCCCAGGAGGGCGGCCGCAGCCGCGCATAATGCTTTGATTTTCTTCATGTGTCGCCTCCCGCTAGAATTCGATCCGCCATCTGTCATCGGTCCGGACCAGCGGGACCGTAAGCCGGAAGTATTCCCCTTCTTCGCCCGTCACCGTCAGGCTGACCTGCGCCCGGTTTGCACCCTCTTCGGAATCCAGGGGTACGATTTTCTCACCGGTCTCCCCCTCGGCCCCTTCCCGGAAATAGGACGTATCGGAAAGCAGGATCTCGTAATCCGCCTTCTTCCCCGCTTCCTTCCACTCCTCCGCGAATGATTCGAGCGCCATCTCCTCCGAGAATTCCTCGAAGGTCCTGGTATCCGAAGCCGTGGTCAGCTTGTACACCTTCCGGAAATCTCCCCGGATCAGGCTGTCCATAAACTGCCGGGAGAGCTTCTGCGGCGTATCCAGCGCGTCATGAAATAAAAAGATGCCGCCCGCCACGGCGAGAACCGCCAGCACCACGGACAGAATACATAGACCTTTCTTCATGTCATACCTCCTGCAGCTTATGCCTTGTGCACCACAATCTGAGGGAAGGGGATCTCCACGCCCGCCGCATCCAGCGCCTTCTTGATGCTTTCCGTCAGGTGGAATTTCACATCCCAGAAATGATCCGTATGCGTCCAGCAGCGCACGACGAGCTGCATACCGCTTTCTCCGAGCTCACTTACGGCGACGACCTTTTCCCGCTCCTGCAGGACATATTTTTCCTGACCGATCGCCTCCAAAATGGCCGCCCGCGCGTCATCAATCGATGCGGAATAGGCGATAGAGACCTTGATATCCACCCTTCTGGAGTCCTCCCGCGTCCGGTTGACGATGGCCGCATTGGACAGATTTCCGTTCGGAAGGATCACCGTCTGGTTATCGTAGGTCTTGAGATGGGTGTAAAAAATCGTGATCTCCGTGACCCTGCCCTCCTTGCCGGAGGCGGAATCCTCGATATAATCACCGACGACGAAGGGCTTCATCAGCAGGATCAGAACGCCGCCGGCCAGGTTGCTGAGGCTCCCCTGGATCGCGAGTCCGATCGCCACACCGGCAGAGCCGAGCAGCGCCACAATGCTCGCCGCATCCACGCCAAAGCTGGCCGCGATCATAAAGATCAGGATGACATAGAGCGCCACCTTGAGGAAGGAATCCACAAAGGTGGTGACACCGTATTCCGCCCTGGCTTTTTTCATGGATTTTCGCACCAGCTTTCGCACCAGGCGGATCAGCCAGTATCCTATCACAAACATGATCAGCGCCAGCAGGACGCGGACGCCGAGGTGCAGAGCTTTCGCGGGAAGGCTGTCCCACCAGCTCTGCAATACGGAGAGGCTCTCCTGCGCGGACGCGCGAACCTCCCCGGGCAGATCGGTTAATAGCATATCGTTTCCTCTTTTTCGTTACCTGGACTTCTTTGTCTCCTTCTTGCGCTTCAGCGGCGTATTCCTGCGGATACGCTCGGTGATCACCTTGGCCAGCTCCTCCTCCGTGTAGGGAATGAACTGGAAGATCGCCAGCGAAAGGGGACCCATCTTCAGATTGACGGACTGGGCACGGCCGTCGCTCTGGGTATCGCCCGCGCGCCGGATCTGCTTATTGTTCACGCCGGTTCCGCCGTAGACCAGATCGTCCGTATTGAAGATCTCCTTATACTTTCCTTCGTAGGGCACGCCCGTGGTGATGTTCTGGCCGATCCCCGAGAAATTGGCGACCACCATCAGCATCTCCTCCGGATCGTCCGTCTTGCGCAGGAAGGACAGGAAGCACTGCTCCGTATTCATATTGCTGAGCCATTCAAACGCATTGTGATCCTGGTCGTTGCGATGCAGGGCCGGGAGCTTCTCATAGAGCGCGTTCAGCGCGCTGATCATCGTATCGACCTTTTCCCTGCCGGAGAGACTCAGCAGCTTTTTCCCCGGATGAACGAATTCGTAGGCGATGGCCAGCTTGAGATTTGCCAGTTTCTCCTGCTCATCTCCGGGGAAACGCGCGACCAGATCGTTCCCGCCATCCCCGGTCCCGAGCAGATAGGTATCCACGAAGGAATAGACGATATCGTTGGTCAGTTCGCTCAGATGCTGTCCGCGGTAGAACGGATCGAGCGAGAGGAACTGAAGGAGATTTTCCGAGAACGGAAGATTCAGCTTCAGATCAAAGCCGAGCCCGCCATCCGCTGCCGCGTCCGTGATCTGCGGATGCGCGGAGGAATCCTCCGCGATCTTAAGGATCCCGGGTACGGCCTTCGAGAGCGCGTTCATCAGCTCACGGATAAAGTCGATGGCTTCGAGATTTTCATTGCCGCCATACAGATTCGCGACCCACTGTCCCTCGGACTTGCCATAGTCGAGATAAAGCATCTGGGCCACCTGCTCGAGCAAAAGTCCATCCGCTCCGAAGCGCTGCACCAGATCCAGGACCGCGCTGATCAGCATGCTGCGCACCTGGGGACTGCCGTAATGGAACAGGCACATCCTGCCGTCGGCGCTCAGCCCCTGTCTGGGGTCAAGATGCTCGTAGAGACAGCTTCCGTCAAACCCGGCCAGACCCATATTTTCCCGTGAAAATCCGGACAGATTCGCGGACAGGACCACACCGATCCCCTCTCCGTGGAGCAGATCGATGAGCTCGCACAGCGCCTTCTCCTCCACTCCGGGATGCAGCGCGAAAAATCCGAGCACCGCCCCGTCTCCGCACAGGACGGAAGGAAGCAGCACATGGGTGAATCTGGCATTCTTAAGCCGTCCGACCAGATCGCTGCGCTCCTGCGCGCTGTCTGCCCCAAGCACACGCAGAAGGCTCTGCCCGGACAGTCTGCAGATACTGATCCCGGCTGCCGGCGCATGGATTTTTTTCAGATTCCCGGCAAAATCGGCATGCTTCCGGGTATAGGAAAGCTTGCCGGATATGACGGAGGCCTTGCGGTCCCCGAAGGATACCCTGCGCGCAAACGGATCCAGGCGCATCAGGAGCTGTCCGCGATGGAGCTTGACCTCATACAGATAGGCCTGTCCCTCCTTCGCCCCGGGGATAAAGATCTCAAAGATCCCGCTGTCACCGAGTCTGCGCATCTGATGACATCTACCGTCCCAGCCGTTGAATTCGCCGATGACGCTGACACGCATCGCCCCCGGCGCCCATACCGCAAAATGAACCCCCGCCACATTCCCGATCTTCGTGGGATGTGCGCCGAGAAGCTCCTGCGCCTTATATGCGCTCCCGGCCATAAAGGCCTGGAGATCTTTTTTCGAAAGGATCTGATCAAACGCATAAGGATCCGCGGTCGTAAAGGTCTCCTTGCGGAAGGTCTTGCCCTCCTCATCGATCGGGATCTGGGTCGTAACCGTATAGCTGTAGCTTCCCAGCGTCTTCGTCGGAAGCAGGACTGCGAAAAATCCCTCTTCGTCCGCCAGCTCCATCTGTGCATAGTTTTTCTTCTTCTCCGGATCGTTGCTGTCGTACCACTCGACCGCCACCTGGCCGGCTCCCGGGAAAAATGCCTGCACCAGCGTCGAATTGCCGCGTACATGCGGGCCCATCAGATCCTGCGGGTGATCACATTCCGAATAGATCACTTCCTCGATAAATGCCCAGTCCATGAGTTTGTACAGCCTTTTATTCATTAGTCCTTCTCCTCCTCAAACGTCAGCTCCTTATCCGATCTCGTGCAGGAACAGCCCGCTGCGCAGCTTCGGCTCAAACCAGGTCGACTTCGGCGGCATCAGAAGATGCTGATCCGCAACGGCAAAAAGCTCTCCGATGGACGTCGGATACATCCAAAAGGCCAGCTCCATATCCTTGTGCGTGCGTCTTACGAGCTCCTCCGGTCCGCGGATCCCGCCGACGAAATCGATCCGCTTGTCCGTCCGCGGATCTGCGATCCCCAGCACCGGTCCGAGCAGATGATCCTGAAGGATACTGACATCGAGCCCCTTCACCGGATCCGCACTGCAGATCTCCTCCTTCGCGGTCAGAAGATACCACTGATCCTTCAGCAGCATGCCGAAGGTTCCCTTGCGGGGCGGCTGCACCTTCTCCGAAAAAGGCCCCTCCACGTCAAAGCATTCCCGCACACGGTCCAGGAACTGCTCCTGCGAAAGGCCGTTTAAATCCTTCACGACACGGTTGTAATCAAAGATCTTAAGCTCGCGGTCCTGGAAAATGACACTCAGGAAAAAATGATACTCCTCCGTACCCGTATCCTGCGGATTCTCCTGCGCGCGCTTCAAGCCCACCTTCACTGCGGATGCGCAGCGGTGATGCCCGTCCGCGATATAAAGATGCGGCATCCCGGCGAAGATCCCGGTCAGGGCGCCTATGGAGGCCTCGTCCGCGATCACCCAGACGCGGTGGCGGATCCCGTCCTCACTGACAAAATCATTGACCGGCGTCGTCCGGCGAACACGATCGATCACTTCCTGCAGAGACCCGTTCGAAGGGCAGGCCAGAAAAATCGGACCGGTCTGCATCCCGGTGACATCCACATGGCAGATACGATCCTGCTCCTTATCCGCCCGCGTATTCTCATGCTTCAGGATGACACCGCTCTCATAATCTTCAATGGAGGCACACCCGACGACACCGGTCTGGGTCCTGCCGTCCATCGTCAGCTCATACAGATAAAAACAGGGCTTTTCATCCCTGCAAAAACGCCCGTCCTCCAGGCGCTCGCGGATCATCTGCGCTGCCTTCTCATAGACTCTCGGATCATAGGTATCCACATCGTCCGGGAACTGGGATTCCGCGCGGTCGATGGCGAGGAAAGACTCCGGGTGCTGAAGCACGTATGCTTTTGCTTCCTCCCGGTTGTAGACATCGTAGGGAAGTGCTGCGATCTGTTCCTCCATTCCCTTGCCGGGACGGATCGCACAAAAAGGTCTTACAGTTGCCATGGCTGCCTCCTTTAAAATCCATTGTATACAGGGAATAGTTTATCATTCTTTCACTGTCATAACAAGTTCCATTGTGCTACAATGGTCATTGCCAAAACACAGAATTTCGGAGGTACCTTATGACGGATGAAGAATTAAAGATGCTGAAGCGCATCAATGATTATGCCGAGAAAGAGCTCGCGGATATCGATCCGCAGAAGACCCCTGTATCGTTTCAGCTCGAGAAGCTCCGCCCCGTGATGGAAGAGATTGCTGCCGAGAAAGGGTGCGATCTGCAGGATATCTTTATCTCCTACATGGATCTGGCCAGCGAAGCGGCCGCATCCAGAGATGCCAAAATGCGTGAATCCCTGAAGGATCTGAACGAGGGCGGTGAGGACGGACTCCCGCCGCTTCTGTACCGCTAGTCATCCTTTGCGTTCCTGCCCCGTATGCCACAACTCAAAAAACCGGATTTCCAAACGGAAATCCGGTTTTTCTTTCAGTTCATGATCCTCTGCCCGTTATTTTACGATGCGGACGCGGAAGACACCGTCCACGGCGCAGAGCTTATCGACCAGCGCCTGGGTGGGCTTGCTCTCGACATCCAGCATGGTATAGGCAAATTCTCCCTTGGACTTGTTCGTCATATCGGAGATGTTGATCCCCTCGGCACCAATGATCGCGGTGAACTGGGTGATCATGTTCGCGATATTTTTGTGGAAGACGGCGATACGGCCGGCCTTCGTACAGACGCCCATGTCACATGCGGGATAGTTGACGGAATTGCGGATATTACCGTTGTTCAGGTAATCCTCGATCTCGTCGACCGCCATCACCGCACAGTTGTCCTCGGACTCCTCCGTGCTCGCGCCGAGGTGCGGGGTCAGGATCACACCCTCCGCTCCTGCGGTGGTGGGATTCGGGAAGTCGGTGACATAGCGCTTTACCTTGCCGTTCTTGAGCGCTTCGATCATATCGCTCTCTGCGACCAGAAGGTCTCTCGCATAGTTCAGGACAACCACACCGTTCTTCATCTTGGAGATGGCTTCACGGCCGATCATGCCCTTCGTGCTGTCGAGAAGAGGCACATGGATCGTGATATAATCGCAGTCCGCGTAGATATCATCCACATTCATCACATGGATGACCTCACGCTTTAAGCTCCATGCGGCATTGACCGACAGATAGGGATCATAGCCGTAGACCTTCATGCCGAGGCTGACAGCGGTATTCGCAACCTTGACACCGATGGCACCGAGGCCGATGACGCCGAGCTTTTTGCCGTAGAGCTCGTTGCCGGCAAAATTCTTCTTTTCCTTCTCCGCCGTCTTGGCGATATTCTCATCATCCTTCGCGGACTTGACCCACTCGATGCCGCCGACCACATCTCTGGCCGCGAGCAGCATGCCCGCGATCACCAGCTCCTTGACACCGTTGGCGTTGGCACCGGGCGTATTGAAGACCACGATGCCCTTCTCCGCGCATTTGTCCAGCGGAATATTGTTGACTCCGGCACCGGCTCTCGCCACGGCGAGAAGCTTATCCGGAAGCTCCATCTCATGCATGGAAGCACTGCGGACCAGAATACCTTCTGCTTCGCCGACCTTGTCGGTCAATGCAAATTCCTCGTCCAGATTGGCCAGGCCCACCTGCGAGATCGGATTCAGGCAATGAATTTTATACATGTTCGCTTTCCTCTCCTTCGTATGGATTCAGGCGTTCTCCGCCTCAAATTTCTTCATGAACTCGACCAGCTTCTCCACACCTTCCTTCGGCATTGCATTGTAAATGCTGGCTCTCATGCCGCCGACGCTGCGGTGTCCTTTGAGATTCACAAAGCCGGCCTCTGCCGCTTCCTTGACAAATTTCGCATCCAGCTCATCGCTGCCGGTCACGAAGGGAACATTCATCAGGGAGCGATCCTCCTTGCGGACGGTGCCCTTGAACAGCTTGCTCTGGTCGAGGAAGTCATAGAGAACCTTGGCCTTCTCCTCGTTGCGCTGCTTCATGACCTCAAGGCCGCCCATCTTCTTCAGCCACTTGAAGACCTTGCCGCAGATATAGATGCCGTAGCAGGGAGGCGTATTGTACAGGGACTCCGCATCCGCATGGATCTTGTAGCGCAGCATGGTCGGGGTTCCGGGCAGCACGTCCTCCGTGATCAGATCCTCGCGGATGATCACGATGACGACACCGGCAGGTCCGATGTTCTTCTGAACGCCGCCGTAGATGACACCGTACTTGGAAACATCCACCGGCTCGGAAAGGAAGCAGGAGGATACGTCCGCTACCAGATCCTTGCCCTTGGTATTGGGCAGGGTCTTATACTTCGTACCGTAGATCGTATTGTTTTCGCAGATGTAGACATAGTCCATATCGTCCGTGATCGGCAGATCGCTGCAGTCCGGAATATAGGAGAAGGTCTGATCCGCGGAGGAAGCCAGCTCCACAGCCTCACCGTAAAGCTTTGCCTCCTGGAAGGCTTTCTTTGCCCACTGACCGGTCACGATGTAACCGGCCTTCTTCTTCTTCATCAGATTCATGGGGATCATGGCAAACTGCTGACTCGCACCGCCCTGCAGGAACAGTACGCGGTAGTTGTCCGGAATGTTCATCAGATCACGCAGATCCTGCTCCGCATCCTTGATGATCTTATCATAGACCTTGGATCTGTGACTCATCTCCATCACGGACATCCCGGATCCCTGATAATCCAGCATCTCATCTGCAGCCTCTCTCAGCACCTCCTCGGGTAATACGGCGGGACCTGCCGAGAAATTGTAAACTCTAGCCATTTTTTCATCCTCCATTCAAGGTTCTTTTTTATTGGGACATTTCTCATGCAAAATGTTCTTGCATTAGAATAGTCTTTCTAAACACTTTCGTCAATTAAATTGTTAAAATGTTTGGAATTTTCTTCCGTGGGACTTATTTTGCGGATTTGCGCTTATACATGATCACCGGCGTTCCCACCTCATAGGTATCGTAGAGGGTGGAAGCCACACTTTTCGGCAGATTCACGCATCCGTGCGATCCGTTTCCCATATAGATATCGCCGCCGAAGCTCTTCCTCCAGGTGGCATCGTGCAGACCGATGTGATCGATCACCGCCATCCAGTAATTCACGAAGGTGCGATAGTCGGGACCGATCAGCGTGCGGTTGCGCTGCTTGAAATAGATATAATCCGTGCCCTCGGGCGTGATGCCGCGGTTGCCGGAGACGATGTCCGTCTCGAGCAGCAGCTCTCCGTCCTTGTAGGCATAGGCCTTCTGGGAGGTCAGATCCACCTCGATGTACGTATCCCCGATGTCATCGAGTCCACGCACATAGCCTTCCCGCTTGTACTTCGGGATATGCGTATCCTCCTCTCCGTCAAAGAAGGAAGGATCCTTAAGCGCTTTTTTCACGTAGGCCTGCTCCGCCGCAATGTCCACGGTCGTCCCGTAGGTTCCGCCGCGTACCACCACCGTGTCTCCCTTGGTGGTCCGGAACTTTCGGTCACGCCCGTAGGTGTTGTACGGGGTCAGCATCTCCTCCACACGCTCCGAGACCAGATCCTCATTCAGCGCAAAGCTACCGTCCTCCTCCATCACCGGCATGCCGCGGTCGAGCTTTAAGAAGCCCGCCATATCCGCCGGGGAGAAGGTCAGCTTTTCGGCACCCATGTCATAGACAAGGTCAAAGGTCTGGAACGCCTGTATGCGGTCAAAAAGCGCCATCGTCTCCATGTCCGCAGGCGTCACCCGCATCTCCTCGTAGTAGGAATCATCCACCTGAAAATGGACGGATCCGCTCGAAGCCGCCTCCAGAAAATCCGAAAGTGCCTCCTCTTCCTTCAGACGCGGGATCAGGCCGTTGTACAGGGAAAACCCTTCCTTCGGATCGTACACCAGGTGCAGGGAGCGGTCCATGGCACGGTCATCCCGCACAAACTCGAGCTCCTCCCACTGCCGGATCAGGTTGTCCCGGTCCAGCGTAAATACCGGAGCGACCGAGACCACCTCCTGCCGCACGATGGCCATGGGCCAGTGCAGCGAATTGGCGACCTTCATGTAGGCCTTGAGATTCCCGGTGTAATCGTAGGAATAGGACCCCTCCGGGAACTGGAAGGTATATTCTTCCTCTCCGCAGGTGATGGACACCGAGGGCTTCAGAATATTGACATGCAGCAGTTCGTTCGCTTCCTCCACGGTCAGGCCGGTACAGTAGATCTCGTTGATCCAGGTGCCGGGCAGGAAGGTATCGCGCAAAGAAAAAGCGATCAGAAAATAAAGCAGGACAAAAATCCCGAAAAAGACAAGCAGAATCCACCGACCCGTATGAAATTGTCTGTGGGCTGCTTCTCCGGGCATTCCTACTCTCCTTTCGCAGCGAGATCCTCCGCATCGAACGCGTCACTGATGGGCTTCCCGGCAGGTACCATCGGGAATACCTTGTCATCCTCGGGGATCACACACTCCACGAGAACAGGCTTTCTCAGCGCGATCGCCTTCTCGATGGCGGGCGCTACCTCCTCCCGCTTCGTCACGCGGATCGCCTCACAGCCGAGTCCTTCCGCGACCTTGCAGAAGTCCACAAGGTCATTCAGCACGGTCTGGGAATACCGCTTTCCGTAGAAAAGCGTCTGCCACTGCCGCACCATACCGAGCACGTGGTTGTTGATCACCACCTGGATGATGGGAATGTTGTAGCGGGACGCGGTGGCAAGCTCGTTCATGTTCATGCGGAAGCATCCGTCCCCCGCGATATTGATGCAGATATCA
>JAEEGH010007582.1_pt1 | contig 26031 bp, 20 predicted proteins | sample 9134181 | NCBI WGS metagenome assembly JAEEGH01 (sample SAMN16246544, study PRJNA631951) | gut metagenome | biome: gut microbiome; feature: rumen; material: DP-attached | host: Bos | place: Iran: Karaj | collected 2018-10
AAGGCGGAATCGTTACCGGCGATAGAGGCGCTTGAAATGGCGACTTGGAATACGGCGCTTGCCTATGGAATTCCGGCGGGGCTTATTGCTGATGACTTTTTGGCAGACGCCCTGTTGCTTGATTTGAAGAATGAACGCCTTGCGCCGAACTATAACCTGGTAAGCAACTGGGTGTACGCTGCTGATTCCAGCGCCATTCATTCGGTTATCTGTAACGGCAAATTCGTGATGCGGAATCATCACGTCGATGGCGAAGAAGATATCATTAAAGAAGCGCGTAAGTACGCGACAAAATAAGTCCGCTACTTAGTGGCTTCTTTTGCGACGTCTTTAGCGGAGCTCTTGAGCGAATCCACGGCGTCCTTGGCAGCATCCTTCGCTGCATCGACAGCCTTGTCTGCAGCGTCTTTCGCGGCTTCAGTTGCCTTGTCTGCGGCTTCTTTGGCTGCTTCAGATGCTTTTTCTGCGGCCTTGTCGGTGGCGTTTTTGACGACTTCGCTAGCTTTTTTCTCGGCGACGTCGAGCAAGTCTACCGGTTCCGAAGAATACCCCATGAGTTCAAGCGTTCCCTTGTATGCATCGTAGGCGAAGGCGCTGTCGCGGGTTTCGGGGATGATTCCGCCGAAGGGGAACAGATGAAGAATCGAAAGCAGCACAAAGCAAATGAGCAAAGCCTTGATGACTCCAAAAATTCCGCCGAGAATTCGGTCTACGCGGCCGACGGTTGTCCCTTCGGTAAGGTGGTGGAGCAGGCGACCGATAAAGAGGAACAAGAGGAACGGCACCAAAAAGCCAATGCATATACAAACGAGCTTTGTCGAAAATGCGCTAGCCTGTAGTGTGCTCGAAATAAAGTCAGATAGCAGGTCACTTGCAAAATAAGCGCCCGCAATACCTGCGGCCCAGGCGATTAAACGAAAAATTCCGCGGAAAAAACCGTGCCACAGTCCCAGTAACATTAAGAACAAGATGATGACGAGGCAGACGATGTCAATTGCGTTCATAGAATTTGTTTGCTAAATAATTAGATAAATCGTGTAATCAAAAAACAAATCAGGGAACCGGCCAATGCGCCCATGCAAAATCCCTTGAACAAGAGGAACTTTTGGTGAGTGGGATAGACCGGGGGTTCAGTATAAAGCGTTTCGTCGATGGATTCCGTCTTTTGCTTGATGGAATCCTTAATGGCATAAATCCACATGGCCATGTAGGGGACCATGTCGCGGGGGTAGTTCCGCATGACTTGCGAAATCTGTTCAGCGGCATCGAATGCGGTGAGCGGACGCTTGCGCGGATCCTTCTGGAGCATTTTCTCGATGAGCTTTCTCAAGCGGCGGGGGAGTTCCTTGTCAAAGGCTTTCTCCGTCACGCGCAACTTCTGTATTCGCTGCAGGGTGTCGCTAAAACTCGTTCCGCGGAAAAGGTTCTGGCCCAAAAGCATTTCGCTTGCGATAATGCCGATTGCGAACAAGTCCGAGGCGGGCGTCGCTTCTTCGCCTACGGTCTGCTCGGGGCTCATGTAGGTAACGGTGCCGAGAATGGCTCCCGTCTGAGTGAGGCGTTCGGCGTCTTCGCCCTTGTTGAACTTGAGCGGGTTCTCGGTGTGGGCGATGCCGAAGTCCAGCAGATGGACGCGACCGTCATTATCCACCATAATGTTGGCGGGTTTCAGGTCGCGGTGTACGATTCCCTTGCGGTGGGCTTCGCCCAAGGCGCAAAGAATTTCGTGGAGTATGTTCAGCACCACCCAGAGAGGGGGCTGCGGAACTTTGTCTAGAATCTGGCGGAGCGTAAGGCCGTGCACGAATTCCATGGAAAGCGAAAGCTTGCCGTCTTTTTCTTTCCACAGGGCATAAGGCTTAGTTATGGCCGGGTGGTTTAGATGGGCGAGAATGTTGCCCTCTTGCATAAAGCGGCGGATATTCGTATCGCTGTCTTCGATGTCCTGCTGCATCTGCTTGACCACGACCATGCGGTCAAGGGACTTGTCATGACAAAGCCACAGCTGGCCCATGGCGCCGGAACCGAGTTCCTGCGTCGGCGTGTATCCGCCAATCTTTGTGGGTTTTGCGCTTTTTCCTTCCACGTCCAACTTCCTACAATCACCAACTGTAATCTATTTATTTTTTGCCGTCTAAGTAAATCGTGTGGTGCTTCGTCTTCGGGTCCAGATTCGGGTAGTCCAGAATGTAGTGCAGCCCGCGGGATTCCTTGCGGTGGAGAGCCGCGATCAGGATCATCTTGGATACCTGAAGGGCGTTCAAGAATTCGAGGTAATGCAGATTTTCAGTTTCCTTGTTCTTGATGGCTGCATCGATATCCTTTTCCAAGTCTTCGATGACTTTAAGGCCTTGGTTCAGGCCGGCGACGGTACGCACGATTCCGCAGTGAGTCCACATCATGTCCTGCAAAAGCTTCTTGCGCTTGCGCCAGTAGGCGGCCTTGGTGAAGGAGACCTTTTCTGTCTTGCTGGATTTGGAAACGGTAATCTTTTCCTTGGTGAGTCCGCTTTCGCAGATGTTGTCGACGGCGCGAATGGCATAAACGACGCTTTCCAAGAGGGAGTTCGATGCCAGACGGTTTGCGCCGTGGACGCCCGTCGCGGCGACTTCGCCGCAGGCGTACAGGCCCTTGATTTCGGTCCTGGACCAAGTGTCGACCAGTACGCCTCCGCACATGTAATGTGCGGCGGGCACCACCGGAATCCACTGCTTGGTGATGTCGATACCGGCTTCGAGGCACTTGGCATAAATGTTCGGGAAATGGCTCTTGATGTCTTTCGGTGTGCGGCCACTTAAATCAATGAACATGTTCGGCTTGCCCAGGCGCTGCATTTCGCTGTGGATGGCGCGGGCCACGATGTCGCGGGGGGCAAGGGAGTGCAGCGGGTGCACCTGGTTCATGAATTCTTCGCCCTTGTCGTTCTTTAAAATGCCGCCGAATCCGCGAACCGCTTCCGAAATCAGGAACGGCTTTTTGAGGCTCGGTGCATAAAGGCTTGTGGGGTGGAACTGCATGAATTCGATATCTTGCAGGGCGGCTCCTGCTCGGGCGGCAATGGCCATGCCGTCGCCGCAGCTATCGGGCGGGCAAACCGTGTACTGCCAAATTCGGCCTGCGCCACCGGTAGAAAGAATCGATGCCTTTGCGTAGAGGTTTTCTACAACGCCTGTTTTCTGGTGAATAATCTTGGCACCGACGCAGCGCTTGGCTTTGCCTTCGCCCTTGCAAATCAAATCCTTGATGTAGCAGTTTTCGATGTAGTGGATGTTCTTGTGCTTGTGCAGTTCGCAAAGCAGGGCGCGCATGATTTCTTTACCCGTAAGGTCAGCCGCATGCAAGATGCGGTGGTGGCTGTGTCCGCCTTCCAGGTGCAAGTCGAATTGAGTCTTGTCGGCAGGCGAGGGGGTAAACTGTACGCCCCATTTCACCAGTTGGCGAATGGTGTCTGGACCGCTCTTGGTCAGAATGTTCACCGGTTCCTTTTTGCAAAGGCCTGCACCCGCTTCCAGCGTGTCGTCGATGTGGAACTTGAATTTGTCCGTTTTTTCGGTAACGGTAGCGATACCACCCTGTGCGTAGTTTGATGATCCGTCTGGTTTTGCTCCCTTAGTGAGAATGACTACCGAAAGGCCTTTTTCCGCTGCGTGGATTGCCGCGCTCAAGCCGGAAATGCCTGCACCAAGGACCAAAATATCGTACATGACGGAGCTCCGTTGCTAAACATTGTTTTTGAACGCCTAATAGATAGAAAATTTAAGGGTTTTCGACCAGTTTTTTGTGCCGGAAAGGGGGGAACTTTCCATATATGCAATACGCTATTGCATATGCGAAAAATTTTTAATTTTGAATGCTAAAAAATGCTGATTTTATGCAAAAAAAAGAATTTTTATTGCATAAACGTGTTGCTTTTTAAGTTTTTTAAAGGTAGATTTAGTAATATGAAACCGATAGTTGAATATACAGATTACCGCAAGTATATGCTGGACTTCTACGAGGAGCGCAAAAGGCGTTCTGCGTTTTCGTGGAAGGAGTTTTCGAATCTTGCAGGATTTTCTTCGTGTTCGTATATGAAGGTGGTGTGCGACGGTAAGAGCAACCTGAGTCGCGTTGGCGTGGAACGTACGGCGCAGGCTATGGGGTTGGTTGGCTTTGAACAGGATTATTTCAGGGCGATGGTTCAATTCAACCAGGCCGAAGTTGACGAAAAAAAGAAAGCCGCTTTCGAACTGATGTGTTCTATTGCCAAGTTCCATAAGGTCCGAATACTTGAAGAAGATGTTTTTGATTATTACGACTCGTGGCGTAATCCGACCCTACGTGAATTGGCTCCCATGATGCCGGGGGCAACTCCTGGCGAAATGGCGAAGATGTGTTACCCTTATGTTTCGGCGGCCGATGTCCAGAAAACGCTTCAGTTCTTGACGAAGACCGGACTTTTGCACCGGGCAGAAGACGGTTCTTATAGCCAGGCAGAAACTTTTGTTTCGGGGTCCACCGAGGCGACGCGCCTTGCGATTCGAGGCGCTCATCGTGAAATGGCGGGCCTTGCCGCAAAGGCGCTGGACTTGCCCGTAACGGAGAGAAATTTTAGTGGCGTGACGGTAGGGGTCTCTGAAGATTCCTATCAGCGGATTGTGAAAGAATTGGATGAATGTCGCCGCAAGATTATTGCAATTGCGACCGCGGACAAGAACATCAACCAGGTTTACCGGGTCAATCTGCAATTTTTCCCGCTTACCCATAAAACAGGGGAGGAGTCCCATGACTAGATTAAAAAACAAATATTTCCTTGCCCTATCTGCATTTCTTTTGGCGGGGTTGTGTTTTTGGGGTTGTGGTGATTCCTCCAGGGCTGGGGCTTCTGAAGATCCGAACCAGGTTACCGCAAGTATCGAAGGTGTGGTGGAAAAGGGCCCCTTTGTCAAGGGAACCTCGGTTACGCTTTATGAACTGAACCCTGAAACCTTTGCACAGGCGGGCAAGGTGTTTACGGGAACTGTCGAAGGTGACAATGGCGGGTTCTCGCTGGGAAAAGTTGAGCTGGATTCTCGTTACGTTTTGCTTGAAGCTTCTGGTTACTACTGGAATGAACTTTGGGGCCATAATACGGACAGCCCGCTTTCGCTTAAGGCGGTGGCGCATGTAAACGAGAAAAGTAAAGTCAATATCAATATCGGTACGCACATTACGCACAAGCGAATACTGTCGCTGATTGAATCCGGCATGGATTTTGACGAAGCGAAAGAACAGGCTGAATCGGAACTGATTAAGGCTGTCTTTGGCGATGATTCAGGAGTTGCTTTTGAAAACGCGAGCATCGTCAATAATGACAAGCTCCTTGCACTTTCAGTCATGGTGTTGAAGGTTGGCGGCGAGGCCGAGGTAACCGAGATAATCGCTGACCTTACTGCTGGCGTAACGCCGGAATTGTTGCTCAAGCTTGCGGATAAAGTTGCGCTCCAATATAGCTATGATAACGTGATGGCCCACATGAAGGAAAAATATCCCGATGCGACAATCGGACCTTTCCAGGCTTATATCTACAATTTCTGGCAAAAAATTTACGGCTTGGGCGAATGCTCTGAAAAAACGGCTGGGATACTTGATACCGTGCATGCCGAAAACTCCGTCAATGACGGAAAGATTCTAGTCTGTAAGGAAGCCGTTGCGGGTTCCGGTGTGTATCTGTGGTTCGAGGCGACGGATATAGACATCAGTGTAGAACTGATAGATACTGTTGAAGATGGTAAATTGGTGAAATCTAAAACCGATTCTACGGTGTCTTATGTTTACGATAGCGGCAGATGGCGCAAGGCTTATGAAAGTGAAATTAAAATGGGAATCGGGTGTGTTGAGTCGAATAATGAAACGATGCTAGAAAAAGAAGGTTTTGATTATCTGTGCAAATGGAATTATTGTTTCGATTCTCAAGAAAAATATAAGCCTGATGGTTCTTTTGTTCTATCCAATGATTTGTGCTCGGAGCTTTCGGCACCAGCTTGGAATAAGATTCCAAATCCTGAGAAAGAAAAGGAATTGTATTTCAATAAAGAAATTGAATATGGGTCTGTGAAAGACTCGCGTGATGGAAAACAATACCGTACTGTTGATATCGCTGGTAAAACTTGGATGGCTGAAAATCTTGCATATACGATGAATGGTCTAATATGTGCAGATTCTGCTTCGATAAAAGGTTGCGAATATAATTGGAAAACGGCTTTAATTTTTTTGGATGGAGATTCGGTTGTAAACAAACAGGGAATCTGTATGGATGGTTGGCATATTCCTGATACGACAGAGTGGAGAGAGCTTGCGAAAAGTAATGACATTGCAGATTTACTTTCAGAAATGGGGTGGTCTAAGGGGAAAAATGGAACTGGTTTCTCTATTGCTCCTGCGGAATATAAAAGTGGTGCTGGAATAGCTTACTCATATCTTGAAGTTGGATTGGCTGGTTTTGCTTCATCAACAAGTGGAACTGGTTATTCTCTAATGGAAAATCGAACAACTTTTTTTGGGTATTCTGCGATATTTACAAATGGCGCATTTGAAATTACCACACAGAATGAGCATAGGTATGCAGAATATAATTATGCGATAGCGTCAGTCCGCTGCGTGAAAGATTCTGAATAATTAGTATGATTATTGATGGAGTTTGATATATGAAGTCGATGATGTTTATATGGCTGTTGTTTTTTGCCGCATTCGGTCTTGTTGGCTGTGGTGATTCCTCCAGGGCTGGGGCTTCTGAAGATCCGAACCAGGTTACCGCAAGTATCGAAGGTGTGGTGGAAAAGGGACCCTTTGTCAAGGGAACCTCGGTTACGCTTTATGAGCTGAACCCTGAAACCTTTGCACAGACGGGCAAGGTGTTTACGGGAACCGTCGAAGGTGACAATGGCGGGTTCTCGCTGGGCAAGGTTGAACTGGATTCTCGTTACGTTTTGCTTGAGGCATCTGGTTACTACTGGAACGAACTTTCGGGTCAAAATACGACAAGCCCGCTTTCGCTCAAGGCGGTGGCGCACGTGAACGAGAAAAGCAAAATCAATATCAATATCGGCACGCACATTACGCACAAGCGAATACTGTCGCTGATTGAATCCGGCATGGATTTTGACGATGCGAAGGAACAGGCTGAATCTGAACTGATTAAGGCCATCTTTGGCGATGATTCCGGACTTGCTTTTGAAAACGCGAGCATCGTCAATAATGACAAGCTCCTTGCACTTTCGATCATGGTGCTGAAGGTTGGCGGCGAGGCTGCCGTTACCGAGATGATCGCTGACCTTACGGCAGGCGTAACGCCGGAATTATTGCTCAAGCTTGCGGATAAAGTCGCTTTTCAGTACAGTTATGACAACATCAGGGCTAACTTGAATGAAAAATATCCCGATGCGACAATCGGACCTTTCCAGGCTTATATCTACAACTTCTGGCTAAAGATTTATGGCTTGGGCGAATGCTCTGAAAAAACGGCTGGGATACTTGATACCGTGCATGCCGAAAACTCCGTCAATGACGGAAAGATTCTAGTCTGTAAGGAAGCCGTTGCGGGTTCCGGTGTGTATCTGTGGTTCGAGGCGACGGATATAGACATCAGTGTAGAACTGATAGATACTGTTGAAGATGGTAAATTGGTGAAATCTAAAACCGATTCTACGGTGTCTTATGTTTACGATAGCGGCAGATGGCGCAAGGCTTATGAAAGTGAAATTAAAATGGGAATCGGGTGTGTTGAGTCGAATAATGAAACGATGCTAGAAAAAGAAGGTTTTGATTATCTGTGCAAATGGAATTATTGTTTCGATTCTCAAGAAAAATATAAGCCTGATGGTTCTTTTGTCCTATCCAATGATTTGTGTTCGTGGCAGTTGCCTGCGCCAGCTTGGAATAAGGCTACGCTTCTTGATTACGAAAAGGAATCGTATTTTAATAAAGATGTAGAATATGGAACCGTGAAAGACAATCGAGATGGACAATCTTATCGTACGGTCGAGATTGACGGAAAAACTTGGATGGCTGAAAATCTTGCCTATGGCGTGTCCGGGGCAAATTGCGCTAACATTGAAAAACTTGGGTGTACATATTCTTGGGAATCTGCGATGAATTCTGCTGTATTGGACACTGTTGATGCCCCACAAACATATAGGGGTATCTGTATGGAAAATTGGCATATACCGGATACAACAGAATGGAAAGCCTTATTGCAAAAGTATGATGTGAAATCATTGGAATCTAAGATTGGCTGGAATCAATCGACGAATGAAACGGGTTTTTCTGCTATTCCCCTAAAGACTTCTTACACCAATTTTATTACCGCAAATTGGATTAAATATGAAAAGGAATTGAATATTCCTTGGTCTGGTGGAACCTACGGCTATGCTGCAGTTTTTGAAAATGATACAGCATTTATAAAAAAAATGTCTCAAAGTGATAAAAATGATTTCCGATATTTGCAGGGGTCTGTCCGCTGCGTAAAGGATTCTGAATAAATTCAATCGACTTTTTGTTGGCGAGTTTCTTTGCAATAAAGGTGGTTAAATATGTTTAAAAGAAAATCCTATTCTTTCGTTGCTTTATATTTCGCTTTCTTGCTGCTACTTGGAGCGTGTTTTGATGATTCAAGTTCGAATGCAAAAAATGATGATTTGAACGATGAAGCCGATTTGTCGAGCTCCATCGGATCTTTGAGTTCTTCGTTTTACGAGGGGTTGTCTTCGGGTTCTCTCTCTGAATTGGAAAAAAATACGGCCGATTTAGAGCCGATAGAAGACGGAGTAATCCATATTGTAGGTAATAATGTCGGCTATATTTATGATGGAAACCTTTGGCGTTATGCGACCGTAAATGAGTTAACCGTCGGTCTGGGCTGTGTCGAATCTACAGATAGAAATTATATCTCTGTTAGAGATGTTGACTATGTATGCTTTTGGACTGAAAAAATAGGATGGAAAAAAGCCTCTGTATTTGATATTCCGAAGGAAAATTATTTTAATGATGAAATAGAATATGGCTCAGTTGCGGATGAACGCGATGGTCATATTTATAGAACTATTGATATTAATGATATGACTTGGATGGCGGAAAATCTGGTCTATGTTCCTGCGGCTACCGAATGCAAAGATTCTCTTTCGATAGGGTGTGCTTATCGGTGGGAAGATGCTCTTGGGATAGCGAAAGGTGATTCGATTAAAGATTTCTATCAGGGAATATGCATGGATGGCTGGCATATTCCTGATACGACGGAATGGGGAGTTGTCCTGGGATCTCATAGAACTGTAGACTTGTACTCAAAGATTGGTTGGCAAACCGGTAAAAACGCTACAGGCTTTTCTATTGTGCCATCTTTGAATCCTGATTATATAAATTATCAAAAAGATGCCTATTATGCAATGTTTGTTACCATGAATAATAATCTAGAGTCTGTGAATAAATCCGATAAATATGATTCTATTTTTTTAACGCAATATTTTGTGCAATTTCAAGATGGAAGGTTTGTTGTAGAACGGATGAGCAGGGAATGGTCTGATTATTCTGATGATTTAGCAGCAGTCCGCTGCGTGAAGGATTCTGAATAAATGGTGATATTGGGGGTATGATTTGGGATTTGGGCTTATTTAGGCCCAAATTCTTTTGTTTTATATGTGAAATCTCTTTTTTTTGCTACATTTTGCCGGACAAAATTTTAATGGAGTCTTCTCTATGTTAACGTGGATTAATGAAAAAGCCAAGTGGATTATCGTTATCTTTGCCGCGGGTATCGTGGTAGGCCTTTTGGCCATGGACCGTGTGCCGAACCAGGGACACAGCTACCCGGTGGGCGTGGTAAACGACAAGAAGATCACTTACGCTGAATTTGATTCCCGCATCAAGAATATTGTGCAGAACCAGTACCAGGGGCAGCACCTCGAAGACGAACAGTACAACCAGCTGCGTAGCGAAGTGTTCCGTAGCTTTGTTCGTCAGATTCTCTTGAACGAACAATTCGAAAACGCCGAACTGAGCGCATCGGTTACCGAACTGGAATCTGAATTTAGCCGCAACCCGGATGCCGTGCGCGCCCGTCTGGTGCAGGAAGCCCAGCGCCGCCTGTACATGATCCAGCAGCAGGCCACCAGCCAGGAAGACCTGATGCAGCGCACCCAGGCCTACATTGCCGGTCTTCCGAAGTTCCTCACCGATTCTACCTTCAACAAGGCCGAATACGATGCTTGGCTCAAGACTCCCGAAGCTTTCCGCTGGGGCGTGATGCTTCAGTTTGAAGAAGACCTGAAGACGAATACTATTCCGATGCGCCAACTGCAGGCGCTGGTCGGCGCTTCTGTGCACCCGACTTCCTTGGAAGCAAACTGGTCTGTTAATCGTCGCCTTACGGACTACGAACTGCAGGTGGCGGTTGCCTCTAATTCTGACTTCAAGGTTGAAGACAACGCTGTCGATAGCGTGATGGTGGCCGGTTACTTCAACGCCCATCGCGACAGTTTCTTTGTGCAGAAGGACATGGCTCAGTTTGAATTTGCTTACCTCCCGGTTGAAGCTACTGCCGGCGATGACGCTCGCATTCGCGAATACGCCATGACCCTTTATTATCAGTTGACCGACTCCTCTTCTACAACCACGTTCGAAGACATGGCTCGCATCTCTTCTGAAGATGCCGGCACAGCCGAAAAGGGTGGCGTTTTGAGCGATGACTACGTGGGTCGTGGTGTCTATGTGAAGGAATTTGAAGACGTGGCCTTCGGCCTCGATTCCGGTGCCGTTTCTGAACCGGTTCGTACCCGTTTTGGCTACCACATCATCAAGAGCCTCGGCAAGTCCAAGGATTCTACCGGTGCTGATCTCGTGAAGGTCGCTCACATCCTTCTCGTCGTGAACGCTTCTTCTGAAACAATCGACAGCCTCGAAGGTATCCTCACCAAGATCAAGAATTCTGTCGATGCTGGCAAGAGCTTCGCCGAAGCCGCCAAGGAACAGAACCTGGATACCCATACTTCTAACTGGATTTCTCGTGGTGACGCTATCGAAGGTGTTGGCTACCTCAAGGGTTTGACCGCTTACGCTTGGCCGAACGAAAACCTCCCGGATGAAACCAGCAAGGTTTCCCCGATCATGAAGAACAACAAGTGGGTCGTGGTTGCCGAAAAGGTGAAAGACCTCAAGGCTGGCGAACGTAGCCTGGACCTCTATTTCAATAGCATCAAGAGCTCCTTGCTCCGCAACAAGTCTGCAGCCGCTGCTGAAAGCTACCTGAACTCTGTCGCCGATAAGGTGAAGGCTTGGGCTCCGGCTGACAGCGCTGCCGATTCTGCTGCCGTTGCTGCCAACAAGATTGAAAAGGTGAACATCGACAACATTACTACCTCTGTCGACGGTTATGTGCCGGGCTTCGGTTACGGTAACTCTCACCTTGCCAAGATTCTCGAAGGTGCCAAGGTGGGTGAATGGACGTCTGCCGTTGCTACCGATAACGGTGCCGCGATGGTGAAGGTTGTTTCCAAGAAGGCTCCGGAAGAAGAAGCCGTTAACGCTGCCGTGAAGACCGAAGTGGCCAACACGACCAGCTATGCCGCCATGACGTTGTTCAACGAATTTGTGAACAACCTCGAAAATTCCACTGCCGTCGAAAGCAATCTCGACCTCTTCTACAGAGACTAGACAGAAATTTATGGCTTTGCTATATTTGGCGACGCTTTAAAAACTCGCTGAATATGGCGAAATTCGGTGCCATCGTCTAGTGGTCCAGGACACTGGCCTCTCACGCCGGTAACAAGGGTTCGAGTCCCTTTGGCACTATTAAGCAGATCCGTAAGGGTCTGTTTTTTTTTTATGGGGTGTTTTTGATTGTGATAAAAATCAAATCCCCTAAGTCTGTATTTAGGGATTATGAAAAAAAACATAAATATTTTAGCATATTTGTTAACAAAAAGTTATATATTTGGGGCATATCGGATGGGTAAATGAGATTATTTGAAGAGAAAGTGTTTTTAAGGCTCTTGCTAGTTCTAGCAAGTGTTTTCTTTGCAGCTTTTATTCCTGAAATTGTGGCTACCAAGGACAGCGTGTTATGGGCTGTGCCTTATTTATTGGCTGATTTTTTCTTGGTGGCTGTGGCTGTTCTGTACCGTTTCCCGGTGATTGGGAACCGTAAGCGCATGCGCGAGGATGTGGATCTTACGCCTCCGGCTCCTGCCCCGACCCCCATCCGCGATTTCAAGAAAGACCTGATGGAACGGGACGAACTGTTCCAGATGATGGTGGACGTGTCTTCTAACGGTTTCTGGACCTTTGACGTCGTGACGGGAAAGGTTTACTGGTCGAAGCGCGCCATAAAGCTTTTGCAGGCCCAGTCCAGCACGGTGCAGGATTCCTTTGACATGCTCAAGGAACGTATTGTCGAAAGCGACTGGCGTCATTTTAAAGATGCCTTGAAGCTTGCCCTGGAAACCGGCGAAAAGTTTAACATGACCGTCTCGTTGCTGAATGGTTCCGCAGAGTCGCAGCTGGTAGTTTCGGGCCATGTGCAGCTGAACGATGCTGGCAACCCGATTCGTATTGTCGGTGCCTTGGATGAAAAATCCGACAAGCAGGCCCAGGAAAAACAGAATTACTACTACGTTTACCAAGATGCCCTTACGGGTGTATACAACCGCAAGTTCTTCTTGGAAAAGCTCAAAGTTGATGTAGATATGGCGCTTCAGCGACCGGATTACCTGTTCGCTGTGGCGCTTTTGGATATTGACCGCTTTGGAGCTATTAACACCTCTTATTCCATTAACGTGGGCGACAACGTCTTGCGTGTGGTGGCGGATCGCATCAAGGCCCAGTGCCGCGTGGGTGATACCATTGCCAGAATCGGTCCCGACGTATTTGCAATCGTGCTTCACGATATCCAGAAGAATGACGATAGCGATGTGAAGTCCATCGTGTGCCGCATTCACAGCGCCGTCAAGCAGCCCATTCAGCTGGAAGGCCGCGAACTTTATATCGGCGTTTCCATGGCGGTGGCCTTGAACCGCGAGGTGGATTGTGTCGAAGACATCATGGCCAATGTGACTTCTAGCCTCCGCGAAATGAAGAAGAGCGTGAACCATGGCGGAATCCAGTTCTTTAGCGGCGGTATCCGTGAAAAGGCCATGAGGCTTTATAAGCTGGAATTCGATATTCGCAAGGCCATTCAGGCCCAGGAATTTGTGCTTTTCTACCAGCCGATTGTGGATATTACCAAAGGTAACCGCATCGTGGCTTTCGAAGCCCTTGTTCGCTGGAACCAGTCCAAGGCCAAGTTTATTTCGCCTGCTGAATTTATCCCCATTGCCGAAGAGACTGGGCTTATTATCCCTCTGGGTGCGCAGATCTTGAAGATGGCGTGCTTGCAGGCCAAGAAGTGGGTCGATCAGGGATTTACCGATATCCAGGTTGCCGTGAATTTCTCGGCAAAGCAGTTTGCCCTGGACAACATGATTGACGATATCAAGCATGTTCTCTTGGAAACCCACTTGAATCCGAAAAACCTGAAGCTTGAAATTACCGAATATACGGCAGTTTGCGAAGCCGAAAAGACGGTGAAAATCATGAACGCCCTTTCGAGCATGGGTATCCAGATTTCAATTGACGACTTCGGTACGGGTTATAGCAGCCTTTCTTACCTTAAGCGTTTCCCCATTCATACGCTCAAGATGGACAAGTCCTTTATTGACCATGTGACCGATGACGAAGAAGATGCGTCCTTTGCCCGCATGGTGATTGGCATCGCCAAGTCCATGAATCTGGATTTGATTGCAGAAGGTGTCGAAACTGAAAGCCAGCTGGAATTCCTGAGGGATGAAGGCTGCAAGCTTATTCAGGGGTTCTATTTCAGCAAGCCGCTTTCGGCAGAAATGGCCCGCGATTATCTGCAAGAGCATTATATTGCAGCAAAGGACCTTCCCGCTGTAGATGCTTCTGCAAAGGATATTCCGGTAATCGAAAGAGGTTACGTCGGGGAAAGCTATATTCCGTAACAGCGACGAGTATTTTCACGACAGTCCCTGTAGAGTTGTTCTACAGGGATTTCTTTTACTTGGGCGAGCGCCTGCGCGATGTAGGGAATATAGCCCGAGTGGCACGGTTTTCCGCGGTATGGGACGGGCGCCATGTAAGGGGCGTCGGTCTCCAGGAGCATCTGGGAAAGTGGCACGAGGGCAGCGGCGTCGCGCACGTTCTGTGCGTTCTTGAACGTTACGATCCCCGTGAAGCCTACGAAGATGTTGGCACCTTGGGTGCCGAGATCGAGCATTTGGGCACAGAATTCGGGCGAACCTGTAAAGCAGTGAACGTGAATGTTGGTGCCGCTTAAGTCGGCGTTGTGCAGTACGGTGAGCGCGTCCTCGTCGGCTTCGCGCAGGTGCAGTACAAGTGGCTTTTTTGAAGCGAGGCCGAGTTGTAGGTGGCGCTCGAAAAGCTTGACCTGTTGGGCCTTGGTGTCTGAACCGTAGTGGTAATCCAGTCCGAATTCGCCACAGGCGACACACTTGGGGTGCTTCAGGTATTCCAGCAGTTTTGCTTCGTCTTCGGCGGTTTCTGTCAAGACATATTCCGGGTGAATACCGTAAGCGGCATAGACATTCGGGAATTTCTCTGAAAGTTCCTTGGCGCGTTCAAAATCCGCCGGATCGCATGCCACATGGATATAGGCCTCGGGTGCTTGGACATTTTGGTCCGGGTCGTGGGCGAGGCGTGAAAACAGATTGTCGACGGCTTCGCCGGCATGCTGTTCGTAAGAATCCAAGTGGCAGTGAGTGTCGATAAACATTATTAATACTTGACTTCTACAATCTCGTATGTAATCAGGCCTTTGGGAGCTTGGACTTGCACCTGGTCGCCTTGTTTTTTGCCCATCAGGGCTTCGCCAACGGGCGACTTCATGCTGATGCGGCCCTGCAATGGGTCGATTTCCTTTTCGCCTACGATGCTGTAGGTGCGTTCGCGCTTGGTCTTGATGTCTTTCATCTTGACGGTTGCGCCAAAGCGCACCGTGCCGTCGTCAGATGCCTGCGATTCGACCACCTGCGCGCCGTCCAGAATGCGGTCTAGTTCGCGGAGCCTTCGGTCGATTTCGCGCACGCGCATGCGCCCGTACGTGTAGGCCGCATTTTCACTGCGGTCGCCTTCTGCGGCGGCGGCCTGCACCTGGTTGATCATGGCGGGGCGTTCCACGTATTTCAGGTGTTCCCATTCCGCCTTGAACTTTTCAAAGCCTTCTTTAGAAATCAAGTGTTTCATCGCTTTAAATTTAGAAAAACCGAAGTATGTCCTAATGCCAAGAAAAAAAATTATATTTACAAAAGTCAATTTAGAAAACATCTTATGTCAGGTGTAAAAATGAAATATACAAGATTCTGCTATGTTTTCACTTTTTTCTTGCTGATTTTAAATGCATGTGGGGATGAAAAATCAACGCAGTCATCGTTAGACGAGGCTTCTCAAGAATTAAGCAGCTCTGCAGATATCTTTACCAGTTCGAGTGGTTCTGACTTTTTCTCATCTTCAAATTTAGTTGAAGAAAAAATTTTCACAGTTTCCAGTTGTTCTAGTTTCTCTATATCAGATGAGTCTTCTTCAAGTCAACGAGATACAATAATTTCCGTTGCTAAAGAGAATTCTTCCAACAAATGTGTTTTTGATGGAAAATGGGAATTCCTTTCAAATTATTTTAATTGTGATTCTCTTGTTGTAAATGTTTTGGATTCTATTTGGTTTGGTCGTGGCCGGCCTGATTATGATTCTAGCCTACAATGGTTTTCGAAAGAGACTTGCCAACACGATTTCCCTCAAAACGTAGAGACTTGTATTTTGAATGACTTTTATTATACTATAGAACAGATGCTTGAATTAGATTTGGAATTTGAACGTGATTCTGTATCTGATGAATATGTTGGCTGTAAATACGGCTATGAAGGGTATGTATTGAAATATGATAATCACCTCCCCAAAAAAGAGGTGCAGGATTTTACAATTATTGTCACAAATAATGCATCCCTTCTTTCCAGTTCTAGCGAAACATCTAGTTCTAGTGAAATATCCAGTTCTAGCATTAGTTCAAGTTCTGTGTCATCTAGTTCTAAACAAATAAGTTCCAGTTCTGTGGTTGTTTCTTCTAGTAGCTATTTTGTGATTCCGGATTCCTTAGTGAATACCCCACGGACAATTTCGCTTAATGAAATAGAGGAAGCCTTAAAGGAAAGCCTGTATAGGAATCTTTTTGCAACTGATACTTTCAGGTATGACTATTCAATGTCAGGAAGGGCTCAGACGACTCCCTTTAGCCAGAATTATTACTTTATTTCAAAGGGACGGGATAAGTTGTACTATCAACAATCACTAGATTATGATTATTTGAAAAAAACAAGAATCATTATTAATGGTACTCGCAAGAAAGTTATTTTCGTGAATGATGGGACTTCTCGTGTGGGCTCGGTTACACAAGAGTACATAGATTCTGTTCGAACTGAATTCAAAAAAGTTTTTAATAATCCTTTGGATTCTGGAGTATGGTATGAACCGGAACAGATAACGGATAGCATTTATCGTGTCCGCAGTGATGCTGGGGCAGAATTGTATTATAACGCATATTCAAAAAAATGTGAAATGTGGACTGAAACTCGAATGATGGAAACTGATGGTGAGGAATATTTGGCCGATTACGAATTTCGATATGAATATGAAGATGGGTATGTTCAGTCTCAAAAGATGAAAGCCGTGTCACATTCTACAAGAGTTGGAGATGTTCAGACATTAATAACGATTTCTGTTTCGAATGTTAAATCGTCTGCTGATTTTTCGGATGAAATGTTCGAATTTTAAAATGAAAGGGGTGGGCTTTTTTTGTAAAAAAAACTATATTTGCGCGCGATGATTCATTTTAAGCATAAGCCTATCGACAAGTCCGAGTCCAAGTACAAGAGACTGAGTCGTATTTATTACAACCGCATGTTCCCCAAGCGCCAGGATGCGCTCAAGGTAGCATGGTCGGTTGCCGCAGGCGTTTTTATCGGTATTTGGCCCACGATTGGTGTCGCAATTATTTTGACTGTTGCCTTTTGCGCCTTGTTCAGGCTTCCGAAGGTGCCTGGGATTGTTTCTTCTTTCGTAGCAAACCCTCTTACCCAGTTCGGTTTCTTTTACCCCACGGGTTATGCCATCGGTTGCAAGATTTTAAACCCCGAAAAGATCAATTTTGACTTCCTTTCGGAGTTCGAAGGCCTCTCTTTCAAGAACTGCATTTCGGTCATTTCGCACCTGTGGCACGATGCCGCTGGCCATTTGGCAGCTTTTATGATAGGAATCACGATTGTGGCGGCCATTGGCGGCGCAATCTTCTTTTTCCTGGCCTATTTTATTGTAAATTATCGCAAGAGAAAGTGGCTGGATGCCAAGACGAGCTACATCCAGAGCTTGATTGCCGAAGACGAAGCTTTAATTAAAGCAGCACACAAAGGAAAACACCCTATGATGCACATTTACCCGTTCAAGGCGCTGCGCCCGGTGAATCCGGCCGAAGCCGAAACGATTTCTGCCCTCCCGTACGACGTGATGAACCGCGCCGAAGCCAAGCAAATGGCCGAAGGGCTCCCGCATTCCTACCTGCGCGTGACCCGTGCGGAACTGGAACTCCCTGATTCCGTGGATGCTTACGACCCGAAAGTCTATGCGCATGCTCGTGAAAATTTGGACAAGATGATTGCCGACGGCGTGATCGCTTACGACAAGAAGCCTTGCCTCTACGTTTACCGCCAGACCATGAACGGTCGCGAACAGTACGGTCTCGTTTGCTGCGTGCCCGCTGCCGACTACTTTAACGGCATTATCAAGAAGCACGAACTCACTCGCGCCGACAAGGAAGAAGACCGTCTGCGCCATGTGCTCGCCACCAACGCCAACACCGGTCCGGTGTTCCTGACCTACCGCGATCAGGGCCAGTTCGATGTGTTCGGTGCAGTGACCAAGCGTAAGCCTGTGTATGACTTCGTGAGCAAGGGTGACGGCTTTGGCCACACGGTTTGGATTATCGACGATGACGCCGAAATCGAAGCCATCCGCAAGTCCTTCGAAGCCGTTCCGGTGAGCTACATCGCCGACGGTCACCACCGCAGTGCAGCCGGTGCTCGTGCCGCCAGCTTCCGCGCTGAACAGAACCCGAACAACACCGGTGACGAAGAATACAACCGTTACCTCGCCATTCTCTTCCCGAGCACCCAGCTCAAGATCCTTGACTACAACCGCGTTCTCAAGGACCTGAACGGCCGTACTCCGGAACAGCTCATGGACGAAATGAAGAAGGTGTTCGATATCGAAGCCCTCGACAAGATGCAGAGCCCGGCCAAGCAGAACCAGGTGAACTTCTACATGGGCGGCAAGTGGTACGCTTGCACGTTCAAGGCCGAATACCTCAAGAACCTCGGCCCGGTCGACAGCCTCGATGTGGCTCTCCTCCAGAAGCTCATCTTGAAGCCGCTCTTCGATATCGACGACCCGCGTACATCCAAGCGCATCGACTTCGTCGGTGGCATTCGCGGTCTCGGCGAGCTCGTGAAGCGCGTCGACAGCGGTGAATGCGCCTGCGCCTTCGCTATGTATCCGACGACTCTCGATCAGCTCATGAACATCGCTGACGCTGGCGAAATCATGCCGCCGAAGAGCACTTGGTTTGAACCCAAGCTCCGCGACGGTCTGCTGGTTCACTCGCTGGACTAATTGCTGAGCAATAGAAATTCAAAAGGTCGCGACAATATCGCGACCTTTTTATATGGTATCAATTAGGCATGAAAGTTTTGGTTCCACACGGATTGGGAATCACTAACGTGATTCCTGTTAAAAACAAATTATTATATATAATTTTGCGTTAGCAAAATCAAATCCGTGTGGTAATTATATTGTTAAAAAATGCCGTTAGGCATTTCCAATCCGTGTGGCGAAAAAAAGATTTTACTTTGTGGAATTGCTCTTGGTTTCGGCTTCTTCATTGTCAGAAGGATTCTCTTCTGAATCTTCTTCCGGAGCTAAGAGCGAGAGAACGTATTCGATGGATTTGTCGAGGAATTTCTTGGCCGGGACGATGATGCGGTTCTTGAAGCGGTCCGGCCATTCCATGTAGCGCCCGATGAAATCTTTGTGCGTAAAGTAGCCGAGTTCACGGGAATCGGGGCAGCTAGACCCCTTGATGCATGTCATGTAATAACAGTCTTCTTCGATGACAATCTTGTTCAACGGTTCGTCAAGATACTGTTCCGGTTCTTCTTTTACGGGCGCCGGTTTTGCCGGTGCTGCGACAGCCGAATCTTTTTTAGCGGCAGAATCCTTTTTCGTTGTATCTTTTTGAGTCGTGTCGGCCTTTGCTGCTTTGCTGGAATCGGTGCGCGCGACTTTGACTGTGTCGGCGGTAGAATCTGCAGAAGAGGTGGGCGGGGGAGTGAGCTCGAGCTTGGCGGGTTTCAGGCGGAACAGCTCGCGCTTGATTTTAATGGGGGCGTTGCCCGGCTCGGCCTGGCGAATCTGGAGCTCGATCAGGTAGCGGTCCTGCCACGGTAAATAGTCGACTTCTTTTAGGCTCACCTGACGGTTGGCGATTTTTGTGGCTCCTACGCGATCAATGTTGATTTCGCGGTCACCTTGCCAGAGCGTAGACTTAATCGCGATTTTTTCGCCATGCGTATGCAAGTAGGCCAAGATGTAGTCTTGTTCTACTTCGTTTAGCTTGTCGAAATAAAGCGTGTCGCCGGCTTTAGGAATATAGATGGTCTTGCTCTGAATGAATGCGTCTTCGCCCTTCCACTTGAAATTGCGGTGAGGGGTGTGGACTCGACCCTTGTCGGTGATTTTGATGGTGTCGCCAGGCATGGCGAGAACCCTGCGTACCATGGTTTCGCCGCTCTTGAGCGTAAGCCAGACGATATCCTGGTCCTTGATTTGAGAAAGACATTGCGGCAGTTTGCACATCCAGTGGGTGGATTGCTCCTTGAACATGGGCGTCATGGATGCGTCCATGATTTTAACCGGTGCAACGACGTAGATGCGTGCTACAAAAGCGGCTCCGCCTATAAAGAGCAGGAACAGGAACAACAGAAAGATATGGCTCTGCGAATTTTTACGCTGGAGCCTTTTAACCTTTCTGGAAAGTCCCGACATGAACAAACTAATCTCCGTTGTTTGTGGAATTGTCGCTCAGAGAAAGCACGGCGAGGAATGCCTTCTGCGGCACTTCCACAGAGCCGATGCTCTTCATGCGCTTCTTACCTTCTTTCTGCTTTTCAAGGAGCTTGCGCTTACGGGTAATGTCACCGCCGTAGCACTTGGCAAGCACGTCCTTACGTACGGCCTTCACGGTGGAACGGCTAATGATCTTGCCGCCGATTGCACCCTGGATTGCCACGTCGAACTGCTGGCGCGGAATAAGATCTTTAAGCTTCACGCAGATGGCGTTGGCGTAGGTGTGCGCTTTGTCCTTGTGGATAATCACCGAGAAGGCGTCCACCGGATCACCGTTCAACAGAATGTCGAGCTTCACCAGGTTGTTGCGTCTGTATTCGCTCGGGGCGTAGTCGAGGCCTGCATAGCCGCGGCTTACGGACTTCAGGCGGTCGTAGAAGTCGAACATGATTTCGGCGAGTGGCAGGTTGTACTTGAGAATCACCTTCTCTTCGTCGAGGTATTCCATGGTCTCGAACTCGCCGCGCTTTTCTTCGCAGAGCGTCATGAGCGCGCCCACGAATTCCTTCGGCGTAAAGATCTGGGCCTTCACGTAAGGTTCTTCGATGTGGTCGTAGCGGCTAGCGTCGGGGAGCTTGGAGGGACTTTCGATTTTCACCATGGTGCCGTCACTCATGTACACGTGGTATTCCACGTTCGGCACGGTCGTGATGATGTCTACGTTAAATTCGCGGTCTAAGCGTTCCTGCACAATTTCCATGTGCAAGAGTCCAAGGAAGCCGGTGCGGAAGCCGAAGCCGAGTGCTTCGGAAGTTTCCGGTTCCCAACTCAAGGCAGAGTCGTTCAAACGCAGCTTTTCCAAGGCTTCGCGCAAGTCCTTGTAATCTTCCGGGTTGATGGGGTAGATGCCGGAATAGATCATCGGCAAAATATCCTTGTAGCCCGGGAGCGGTTCGGCTGCGGGGTTGGCGGAATCGGTCAAGGTGTCGCCGATTTTCACGTCGCTAATGGTCTTCACATTGGCAAGGACGTAGCCTACCATGCCTTCCGAAAGTTCTGGGCGCGGGTCGCGACGCATGCTGAAGGTTCCGACTTCGGTCACCATGTATTCGCCGCCGGTCTTCATCATCTTGATCTTCATGCCGGCCTTGAGGGTGCCTTCCACAATGCGGATGTAGTTGATCACGCCGCGGTAGGAGTCGTAGACGGAGTCGAAAATAAGCGCCTTGAGCGGTTTGCCACTATCGCCCTTGGGGGCAGGAATTTCGTCGACGATTTTGTCCAGTACCTGTTCCACATTCAGGCCAGTCTTTGCAGAAATGCGGGGAATCTTGTCGGGGTCGTAACCCAGAAGGTCGCCTACCAGCTGAGCAATATGGTCGGGCTGTGCGCCCGGCAAGTCTACCTTGTTCAGCACCGGAATAATTTCCAGGTCGTTTTCCAGGGCCAGATACAAGTTAGAAAGTGTCTGGGCCTCGATGCCCTGGCTGGCATCCACCACCAGGATTGCACCTTCGCAAGCGGCCAGGGAGCGGCTGACTTCGTAGGTGAAGTCCACGTGCCCCGGCGTATCGATCATATTCAGAATGTATTCCTTACCGTCTTTTTCGTACACCATACGGATGGCGTGAGCCTTGATGGTAATGCCACGTTCGCGTTCAAGGTCCATGTCGTCCAAGAGCTGGTTCATCATCTCGTTCTTGGAGACGGTCTTGGTCAGTTCGATCATGCGGTCGGCAAGGGTAGATTTGCCGTGATCAATGTGGGCGATAATGCTGAAATTTCTGATGTTGTCGTTTTGCGGCATAGGTGCGATAAAATTATCGGGTGAATACTGCTATTTTTCGGGCTAAATATAGAAAATGCGCAAATGGGCTTTGACAAAAAAGCTATATTTGCGATACAAAATAAAGAAGTGCACCATCAATCATGGTTGATATGAAAAGACCTTTAGTTCTTGTCGCCCTTGTTTCTGCTCTTGTACTTGGCTTCTTCAGTTTTGGATTTGCTGAGGGAAAGGTGTTCAACAAGGATTACACCGGTATTAAGTCTATTGAAGCCACTATCGAAACCCACGAAGGCAAGATTCTGCTTGACCTGGATTTCAAGGCTGCTCCGAATACGGTTGCCAATTTTATTGACCTTGCAAACAAGGGCTTCTACAACGGCCTTACTTTTCATCGCGTTATTCAGGGCTTCATGATTCAGGGTGGCGATCCCGAAGGTAATGGCCGTGGCGGTCCCGGCTATACCATCGATGACGAAATCAGTTCTTTGAAGCACGAAGCCGGAGTGATTTCGATGGCCAATCGCGGCCCGAATACGAACGGTTCCCAGTTTTTCATCACGCAGACTCCGCAGCACCACTTAGATGGTAAGCATACGGTTTTCGGTAAGGTTCTTGAAGGCGAAGATGTCGTTTGCCGTATTGAACAAGATGATAAAATTATTAACATCTCTATCGTGGAAAAGAAGTAATCTATGAGTTCTAAGAAAGTATCGTCCAAGGCTCCGGCAAAGAAACCCGCAGCAAAGCCTGCCAAGAAGGCCGCTCCGGCAAAGCCCGCCAAGGCCCCTGCTAAAGCTGTGAAGAAGGCTGCTCCGGCTAAGCCTGCAAAGGCTCCTGCCAAGAAGGCTGCTCCGGTAAAACCGGCTCCGAAGGCTCCCGCCAAGAAGGCCGCTCCGGCAAAGCCTGCCAAGAAGGTCGCTCCGGCAAAACCGGCTCCGAAGGCTCCTGCTAAGAAGGCTGCTCCGGCAAAGCCCGCTCCGAAGGCGAAGGACTCTAAGAAGACTGTTGCTAAGGTCGCTCCGGCAAAGGCTCCTGCCAAGAAGGCTGCTCCGGTAAAGCCCGCTCCGAAGGCCGCTCCGGTTAAGGCTGCAAAGCCCGCTGCTGCCGCTCCGAAGACTGTTGCCAAACCTGAACCGAAAGCTGCTCCGGCAAAGCCGGCTGCAAAAGCCCCGGTAGAAAAGGCTTCGGCAAAGGTTGAAGCTAAGCCGGTCGCAAAGCCTGTTGAAGTCGAACAGCCGGTCGAAACTCCGGTGGTCGAAAAGAAGTCCAAGAACGCTCCGGACTACGCTTACGCCGTTCTGCTTCAGGGTGTGAAGCGCCTTTCGAAGACCATCATGTTCGTGAAGGTCGACGAATCCGAAGACCGTTCCAACAAGAAGAAGATGTCCAGCGATGTTAAGAACCTTGACATGAAGCCGACGTCTGCAATCCGCCACAAGTCTTCTCTGGCCGAAGAAACGCAGGAAGAACTGACGGAACGTATCCTTAAGGAACTCGAAGAACAGAACAAGATGTTCGAACGCGAAGCTGCTACGCAGATGTGCACGCGTTGCAACCGCAACCTCGTGTCTCCTGAATTCTGGGTCGACAAGCATCTCGGCTTCTGCGAAGAATGTGCCGCCATCCTTAAGCTCGGTCAGTCCAAGGAAGCCCGTAAGGTGGAATACCAGCTGGGTGCCATGGACGGCGACTCTCTGGATGAAGAAGATGATGATATTATCGGACCGGACGCAGACGATTTGAAGGCTGCTGAAGAAGATCTCGCCGATATGGAAGATTAATTTGATTCTTCAGTCAATCTAGGAAATTGAAAAATCCGCTCCAGCGATGGGGCGGATTTCTTTTATAAGCGAGTTTTCAAGTGGCGGGCGAGGGCGCCGCGGACGGCGCAGTCTATAATTAGTTCACCTTGCGCATGACGCCGATGAGTTTGCCTGCGATAGAGAAGTGCTTGTCCTTCTTGACAATGATCGGGCGGTAACGCGGGTTGGCCGGACGCAGTTCGATATGGTCTGCGGCGGGGTGGTAATACTTGACCGTAGCTTCGTTGTCGACCTGGGCCACGATGATTTCGCCGCGGTCGGCGGTCTTTTGCTGGCGCGCGAAAATCAAGTCGCCATCGAGAATGCCGGCGTTGATCATGGAGTCGCCCTTGACGCGGAGCGCAAAGACGTCAGAACGGCAAGCGAGGAAGTCGCGGTCGATAGTAACAGTGCCTTCGAGGTTCTGCACAGCGAGAATCGGCGTACCGGCAGCGACGCGGCCCACGATAGGAATTTCAATGGTGTTGCTCGGTGCTTCGACCTCGGCTTCGTTCTTGCCATCAGTAATGACTTCGATGCCGCGGCTGAGTCTGGGGGAGCGGTTGATATAGCCCTTCTTGATGAGGGCGGCGAGGATGGAACGGACGCCGTTTGTCGAAGAAATTTCGAAATGGTTGCCGATTTCGCGGACGGTAGGCGGCATGCGGTTTTCCTTGGAATACTTCTTGATGTATTCCAGGATTTCTTCTTGACGAGTGGTTAGCTCCTTGCGTTTGCTGTTGTTTTCCATGTATAAACCTCGCTTTAATAAATTATATACACAAATATAATGCACAATTGGGCAATTGTCAATAGGTTCACTGCACAAAATTTCATTATTTTACAATTGTAGACGAATCCAGTCCGTTAAGGGCTGGATTTGTTTACTAAAATAAGCTGCAGAAATCCAGCTAGAATTGTACCCTATAGGGGTTGGCCTTGAAAAGTTTTCGACCCTTGGTGTCGAAATAGTAGTTGCGACTAGGCATTTTCGTTCGCGTGACCGGGCGGTTCACAATAGATGTTGTGTGACCGTCAGTGTAGACCAAGAAATACTGGTCAATTCGATATTCCCTGACCTTTTCTAAGACAAACCCCGTTTCGTTCTCTTTAACCCTGTAGTAACGGTCGGTGAGTTCTCGGGTTTCCATATTGCTGGAGCTTGCGTCTTCCTTCATCTTGTAGAATTCGTGGCATACTTGTTTGTCGTCTTTGTCGTTCACAAAGAAAGAATAACCGACAGTGTCATTTGAAGAAGTGATGTTGTAACTAAATAGAGTGTCGTTTTTCAGGTAAACTTCAGAACGATATTGATTGTCTTTGGGGGAGAGTTTATGATAATCGGCTGTGGCACCATTCTTAAAAAATTTCATACGAACTTCTGTAACGTTAGCCTCATTTTCATCATCGCCTGGTTCTCTTAAAATGGTTTCTATAAGCGTTGTATCGCCGAGAAGGCTTTTGGTGTAAGCGATGCTGTTGTCTACAGCAGGGGAGTTGATGTCGTTTATCAGATAAAAGACGATTGTATCCGATGTTAATACACCTCGGTTTGTCATTTCGCGTTCAATTACAACTCGACCTTGCTCACGTATATATTTATAAGAAGTTGAGTCATCGCTATCGATGAAATCCGCAAAGTATTTATCAATGATGGCGTCGTTTTCATTAAGGTAAAAACTGCCCTTGTCTTTCGAAAATAAGAAATGTCCTTCTGTACAAGTAATGGCATGGGCTGCAGCCGCCAACATCAAACTGAAAACGAAAAAGCGCATTTGTTTCTCCTCTTTTTTTTGGACAAAATATAAAAAAATGCCCCGTCACTCATCGTGACGGGGCGTTTTAATTGGTCGTTAACCGATTAGAGGCTGATCAACCCTTCCGTATCCTTGGACATGGCGTCATAGAATGCGTAGCGTGCATCGACTTCCTTCTGGAGGTCGTCGGCGAGCTTCTTTGCCACTTCCGGATTGTTACGGGTGAGCTGCTTGTAGCGGTTTTCGGTGTAGATGTATTCTGCGACCGGAATCGTCGGCTTCTTGGAGTCGAGGATAAGCGGAGCCTTTCCTTCGGCGGCGAGAGCCGGGTTGTAACGGAGCAGAGTCCAGTAACCGGAATCCACAGCCATCTTCTGGTGCTGAAGCTGGCTGTTGAGATCGAAACCGTGGTTGATGCAGGGGCAGTAGCAGATGATCAGCGACGGACCATTGTGTGCTTCCGCTTCCTGGAGAACCTTCAGGGCCTGAGCGT
>JAEEGH010007583.1_pt1 | contig 26026 bp, 23 predicted proteins | sample 9134181 | NCBI WGS metagenome assembly JAEEGH01 (sample SAMN16246544, study PRJNA631951) | gut metagenome | biome: gut microbiome; feature: rumen; material: DP-attached | host: Bos | place: Iran: Karaj | collected 2018-10
GAAGTATTTTATTACCTGCAACGAGCTTACCTCGCCGTTTTCGCAGCCCATTATTGGCATCAACGAATTGCGGCCAGAACGACTGCGTCCCCTGCTCATCAGCAAGGCCCAACAAAAGCGCGCCGCTGCCGAAAGGCAGCTCTCCCTTGATTTCAAGGACGATACAGAGTAATATCTAAGATAGGCTGCATCTCAAAAATATCCGAATTAATTTGGTGTTTTATTCGATTTGCACTATCTTTGCACACTGACAAGAAATAGGATATATGAGCAAAAACATACTAGGCCGTTTGACTCTGGTGGTGGCGGTTGCTGCCGCCTTATTCCTGTCAGGATGTGGAGGCGACTCCCGAAAACAGGAAAAGCTGCGCGGAGAAGCAGAAGACATGGTCAATGAGGCCTATATGGCCCAAGAATATCGGCGCATCATAGAACTTGTGGACAGCCTTAAACCGCTGGGAAACCTTTCCGAGGGCAAGGCCCACAACGACCTAAAGAAAGCCTATGACCAGCTCGAAGTGACCACCACCGCCAAAGAGCGTATGGAGAGTGAACTGCGCATTGCCCGTGACATTCAGATGTCGATGGTACCCAATGTGTTCCCCAGCGTGGAGGGTCTCGACATGTATGCCTCGATGACACCCGCCAAGGAGGTGGGGGGTGTGCTATCTTAGCAGCTGGCTATAAAAATATAAACGACGTATGAAACATTATCAACTGTTCTTAACCGTGGCTCTCAGCTTGGCAACCAGGCTGACTGCCAGTGCGCAACCCTATGATTTTCAGAACACGAAACTCAGCGATGAGAAACGTGTCGACCTGTTTGTAAAACATCTTACGCTCGACGAGAAGATGATGTGGATGTCGCCAATGCTGGGCACACCACGGCTCGGAGTGCCTATCTATGGCTGCTACGAAGGTCTGCATGGCTTGGCTTTAGGTGGACCGTCGCGTCATAATGGCGTGAAAACTGTAGATGGTAAGGAGGTGCCAAACGACCTGCCTTCCACCATCTTCCCTCAAGCCTATGGTATGGGAGCCACCTGGGATCCGCAACTTATTCAGCGTATTGGCGAGATAGAGGCTGAGGAGGTGCGCTGGTATGCTCAGGGCAACATTGCAAGGCGTAAAGGTCTGGTGGTATTTGCTCCTAATGCCGACCTGGCTCGCGATCCCCGTTGGGGACGTACTGAGGAGAGTTTTGGCGAGGATCCTTATCTTACGGCCCAACTATCTGTGGCGATGGTTAAGGGTCTGCAGGGCAATGATAAGCGCTACTGGAAGACGGCTGCCCTGATGAAGCACTTCCTGGCTAATAGTAACGAGGATGGTCGCGACTCGACATCAAGCAATTTCGACGAGCGATTGTTCCGCGAATATTACTCGTATCCTTTCTATAAGGGTATTACTGAGGGTGGCAGTCGTGCCTTTATGGCGTCGTATAATAGTTGGAATGGCATACCTATGTGCGTGCATCCTTGTCTCGACGAGATAACCCGTAAGGAGTGGGGTAACAATGGTATTATCTGTACTGACGGTGGTGCCTATGGCATGCTGGTAAGTGCTCATCATTATTATCCCGATCTGCCTGCGGCAGCAGCAGGTGTGGTTAAGGCTGGCACCAGTCAGTTCCTCGATCGTTTCCAGCCTTACCTGAAGGAGGCTGTAGAGAAAGGTTTGGTGACTGAGGCCGAAATCGAAAAAGTCATTAAGGGTAACATCTATGTAGCATTGAAACTGGGATTGCTCGACGACAAGTGTCCATACGCCGAAATAGGCAAGGACTCAACGGCTATGCCTCCCTACGAGCGCGACGAGGTAAAACAGTTTGTGCGCGAGGTGACGGCCAAGAGCGTAGTGCTGCTCAAGAATAATGGCATCTTGCCCATCAAGGGTGTTAAGAAGATTGCTGTGGTTGGTCCTTATGCCGATAAGATAGTGTACGATTGGTATAGCGGTACCGCACCCTACGAGAACACTATCCTGAAAGCTATGCAGGAGGCAGGACGTGAGTATGGCATCGAGATACTGTATGCGCCTGACAACCAGTTTGGTCGTGCTGAGGCATTGGCTCGAGAAGCTGATATGGTACTGGTGTGCACAGGTAACCACCCCTATGGCACTGATCGTACCTGGAAGGTTTGTCCTGTACCCAGCGATGGTCGTGAGGCGAACGATCGCCATTCACTGCAATTGCCCGACGAGGATGAGATTCGCCGTCTGCAGGCCATCAATCCCAATACGGTTCTTGTGCTCGTGAGCAGTTTCCCATACGCCATCAACTGGAGCAATCAGTATCTGCCAGCCATTCTGCAGGTTACCCACTGCTCTCAGGAGCAAGGTCATGGTGTGGCCGATGTGCTGTTTGGTAAGGTAAGCCCTGCGGGTCGCACCACACAGACGTGGGTAAAGGATATCCTGGATCTGCCAGAGATGATGGACTACGATATACGCAATGGGCGTACCTATATGTATTTCAAGGGCACACCGCTGTATCCCTTTGGCTACGGACTGAGTTATACCCGTTTCGAGTATGGCGATGCCAAGGTGCTGAAGCAGGATAAGCAGAAGATCTATGTCTCAGTGTCTGTAAAGAATGTTGGTGCGATGGATGGCGACGAGGTGGTACAGCTTTATGCCAGCTATCCCGATTCGCAGGTTGAGCATCCCAAGCGTCAGCTCAAGGCCTTCCGTCGTGTTACTATTCCTGCAGGTCAGACCAGCGAGGTGGTGCTCGAAGTGGCCAAGAGCGATCTGACTTATTGGGATACTGTGCAACACGCCTTCATACCTGAGAAAGGAAAGATATGCTTCGAAATCGGAGCTTCCTCGGCTGATATTAGAACCCAGTGCCAGTTCCCAATATGACGATATACGTGTTTGACGGAACGATGGACGGACTGCTGACGGCGGTGTTCGACGCATTCGCGCTAAAGGAGCAACCTGAAAGGCTACGGGTAGGCGCGTCAGCGGGAATGCAGTTGCTGACAGAGGGCGACGCTCTGCCGCTGTTCTGCGACCATACCTATCACGTGATGACAGACGAGGAAAAGGCTCGACGGGTATGGGCTGGACTGGAGAAGAAACTGAGTCGCGAGGCCCTGCATCTGATTTCCGTCAGTTGGCTGTCAGAGCTAAGGGAACTGAACACGCCGCTGTTCCACTATATATGTAAGGTGTTCTTGGATAAGCCAAGCGGCAGAGCCGAGCGCCGTCAGGGCGATATCTCGCGCAACTTCGCTGATCCTGATGTGCTGGCCGTTACGAATATTGCGCGACGTGTGTTGCACGAACAGCTGAGGATGAAGCAGTTCATCCGCTTTCAGAAGGCGAAGGACGGAACGTATCTCGCTGTCGTCAGTCCTGACCACAACGTTCTGCCCATCATCATCGACCACTTCCAGGACCGCTTCAACGACCAGCCGTGGCTGATATATGATGCGAAGAGGCACTACGGCTACTACTATGACGGGAAAACCGTCATACACGTCACCTTTGAGGACGAGGCTGCTGTACCGTTTGATTTATCGAACGGGAAACTCGATGCCGACGTGCTGAGTGATAACGACCAACTGTTCCAGGACCTCTGGCGCACGTACTTCAAGGCCATCTGCATCAAGGAGCGCATGAACCCTCGCAAACAGTTGCAGGACATGCCGCGCCGCTATTGGAAATACATGACGGAGAAGAATTAGAAAATTAAAAAATTATAGAATTAAAGAATTAGAAAGTGACACAGAAATACGCATTATTCTTCGACATCGACGGCACGCTGGTGAGTTTCCAGACACACGAGATCCCGCCGTCGACCATTCTCGCGCTGACTCAGGCCAAAGCTAACGGTTCGCGCGTTTATATCGCTACGGGTCGTCCGCCGCTGATCATCAACAATCTGGGCGCCATAGAGCACCTCATCGACGGCTACATCACCACCAACGGCGCCCTATGCTATGTGGGCGAAGAGATGGTCACCTGCCAACCCATTCCCAAGGACGACGTAATGACCTGCGTGGAGGACTGCCGCGAGAAAGGCAACAGCCTCATCATTGTGGGGCGTAAGGACGTGGCGGTCATCGACCCCAAGGGCGACATCGACCGTATCTTCCGTCAGATGCTTGCCGTAAAGAACCTCGACAAGGCTTCACCGCTGGACGTCGTGCTCCAGCAGGACATCCTGCAGCTTACCGCCTTCTTTCCTGCCGACTACGAGCCCGTGCTGATGGCCCGTATGCCGCAATGCGTCTCGGGGCGCTGGCATCCGGAGTTTACCGACATTACCGCCAACGGTGCCGACAAGGGCAAGGGCATCCTGGCGATGGCCCGCCACGAGGGTTTTGACCCCAGCCGCACGATGGCCTTCGGCGACGGCGGCAACGACACGTCGATGATTCTTCAGGCTGGCATTGGCGTGGCAATGGGCAACGCCATCGACGACCTCAAGCAACAGGCCGACTATGTCACCACCTCCGTCGATGACGACGGCATTCTCAACGCCCTGCGACACTTTAACGTAATATGATGATGAAGAAAGCAATGATATGGATGCTGCTCCTGATGCCGATAATGGGTTGGGCAGCAAACGGCAATTTAAAGCCACGATTAGTGGTGTGTACGGACATTGCGCCAGCGGACGTAGAACCGGACGACATGGAGTCGATGGTGCGACTGATGGCGTATGCCGATCGTTTTGAGATAGAAGCGCTGATTACGTCCGTAGGCTGGAACTGCGACCCATACCCGTTGGAGTGGCAGCAGTATCTGTTTCGCGTGATTACCGCCTATGCCAAGGACGTGCCTAACCTCATGCGGCGCTCCGGACAGAAGAAACACCTCTCACTCAAGAAGGAGAACGGCAGCCAGGAATTAGGCTATTGGCCGAGTGCGGAGTATATCACGAGTCGTGCCGTTATGGGCAGCATGTATGGCGGCATCAAGGCCATTGGCGAGCGCAATGACTCACCAGGCAGCGAACTGCTGATACGTCTGGCTGATGAGGACGACCCACGCCCGATATACGTCGCTGCTTGGGGTGGTGCCAACACGCTGGCGCAGGCTATCTGGCGCGTGAAGCAGACGCGGAGTGATAACGAAGTGAGAAACTTCGTCCGCAAGTTCCGCCTTTTTACTATTACCGATCAGGACATGCAGTACAGCATGCGCATGAACCGCGCCTACAGCTCGCACATGTGGCTGCGCAAGGACTTTGCTGATGACCTGCAGTTCATCTGGGACGAGGGGGCTTGGCAGGAGCAATGCGAACTGGGTAAGCAACACTGGCAGCAACACCAGGACATGATTCAGGGCAAGGGTGCGTTAGGCAAGGAATATCCTAACTACAAATGGGGCGTAGAGGGCGATACGCCGAGTTTCCTCTACGTGATGCCCAACGGGCTGAACAATCCGGAAGATCCGCATCAATGCGGTTGGGCAGGCTACCACGAGCGTGGCCTTTGTGCCGATTCGCTCACCACCGCCTGGACTTCCTGGCAGGAACCCCTGCGCAGCATCAGCGTCGCCTACAAACGGCGTTTCTATCCTGACGAGCTGAACGATTTCTGCGCCCGTATGCAATGGGCCGCCGAGGGCCGTGGCAATCTAAATCCTTATATTGTATTGTCTTCACAGGTGCAGTTCGTTCCTCCGTTTACCCTTGAAGGAGCTTCGATAGCCATGCTCAATGATACGATAACCATCACCCTCCCTCCTCATGTCAAGAAAGGCGATGTCCTCTCCATTCGTATGGATGCCTCGAAATCCTTCGACCCTGATGGCGACGCCCTCACCTTCCTTTGGTGGCAACAGCCTGAGATAGGCAAAACAAAGGTAACAATCGACCAGTCCAACCAGTCGATAGCCACCCTTCGCATTCCCGCAGACACAAAGGACGACACCATCCATCTCATCTGCGAGGTTCACGACGACGGTCCCTTCCACCTCGTCGCCTACCGCCGCATCATTATTGCTATCAAACGGTAATTCGTGGTAGGACGTATATGGGAAGGTGCGTGTGTACTTATTTTGAGGTGAGGAAGGCATAGTTAATGCCGTCGCACTGGATGGAAGTACACGTCTCCGGCTGAGGAGAAGGCTCCTTCGTTTCAGCCTTTGCGACCTCAGGTATCGGGATATACTTATTGACAACCCTTTCCTTTTCCACAACCTGCGTCAGATAGAGCGTGTCGTGTACGGGTTGAACGATGCGGATGGTATCAGTTAGTTGGGTCAGAGTCGCGTCTGAATGGTCGCCTGTATACAGATGCAGGGACATGCCAAACACAATGCCTGCCACAGCAGCTGCGGGCGTAGCCACCCATCCCCAATAGGCGCGCTTCTGCTGCATAGGATTCTGTGGAACGTGCAAGTCCCTATTCTCTTGACGTGCAAGGCGCTGGGCCGATGCCTGGAGTTTATCTTCGAACGTTTTCGTTAAGCCAGATGAGCAATGTCCAACTCGTTTGGGCATTGCCATGGCGAGAAAACGAAGAATGGAATTCAACTGTTTCATGATGATTTGAGCTTTTGTTTTAACGTTTGGGTGAGTATGTGTAGCCTGGACTTCACCGTTCCTTCCGCAATCGCCATGACAACGGCAATTTGGGGAACGGTCAGTTCTTCTTCGAATCGGAGTGAGAAAAGTAGTCGACTTTCGGGCGGCATCTTTTCCAACAACCGGCTAAGAGCTTGGTCAAATGCCTGTTGGTCGAGCTGATCTATGATATTGTTGTCGCTGGCCTCTTCCTGAGTTTGCTTGGTGAACAACTCGTAGGCCTTTTCGTGTTCGCTGTGCCTGTAATGATTCTTAAGGAGGTTGTAGCCAATGGTGAGCAGCCATGTGTGGAAACTGGTTCCTGAGAACCTATCGCGTGCCGTCCACACCCTCATGAGAGTTTCCTGTGTCAGGTCAGCAGCTAAAGCCTCATTGCCACCCGTCTGCCTGTAGAAGAAGCCCATCAGTCGACGAGCATGACGATGATAGAGCTCGTCGTAAGCCCTATCGTCGCCCTTACTGCCTACCCGCTGCATCAGTTCTTCGTCCGTGAACGCAGAGAGGGGTTTAAAGAAATGGGAGATAATCATTTGAGTTGTTCCTTCAGCAGATTATCGAAATATGTCTTTCTCTCATCGGGTACATCAGAAATCGTTGGTACACATCGCTCCACGCACTTACTGAGAATACGGTACAGACGCTTAGCCTGAGCTTCGTCACCCTTCTTCTTGAACTTCGAAATCAGATTAGCCAGGAGCGTCACGTGGTTCAAGTCAGTCATCGCGCTCGTCTCCCATGAGTCGTAGACGAGGTCGGGCTCGGCCAGGTATTCTAGACTATAAACCTCCTTCACGTTGTGCATGGCCACGTCGAAGTTGTTGTAGGGCTTGGGGCTATATTTCAGTACAAGGCCTTCGTTGTAGATACTGTCCTTGTTCAGAATGGACACTTTAGGATTCGTGGGCGAGAAATAGGCTGGTCGCTTAGTCTCATTGATCAGATGCATAATGATGTCAGCCTCATAATGCGTGTACCAGTCCTCACCGTATTTATCCCCATATTCCTGCACGTCCAAGGTCAGCGGCTTCACGTTCAGTTTCTTATAGAGAGCCTTCATGAAGGGTTCAGCATGTAGAAACGATACGTTGATAATCGTTACATCCGTACGCTCGCCCAGCGCCTCCTGCAACATCTTCATGGGTTCTGTGTCCAGGTCACCGTTGGAAAAGTAAAGGGCGTTGGGCTGCATGCATTGGAGCATGTTGTGGTTGAAGTGCATAATGCGGGCTGGGAAATACTTGTTGCGGTACGATCTGGTGAACAGTTCCTTGATACGAGGATTCCCCGGATCATTAAGCCACAAACGGACTGTCAGGTATTCAAGGTCCTCCGGACAGATATCCTCCGGCATCAGTTCTATGGCGCGGAATATGTTCTCGCCCCTGATTGCTGCCGAGTCGGTAGTCAGGCAGAAACGCCCCTTACAGAGATTCAGCACATAGCTGTCGGGCAGCGTAGCCTCCATCTTGCGGATGATGTCGGCTGTTCTGGATTCATCTTGATTCTCGTTCCACCCGCCAGTAAACTGGTCGTGATAACAAGTGGCGCGGAACAGGTTCCTCCACGCCCATTGGTCCTGCGGGTGGGCATCCACCTCCTTTTGCCAAGCCTGAGCCTGAGCCGCATACCATTCCGGCTCGTGACTGTTGGCTACGAAGGATTCTATGGTTTCCACTTGCTGTGCCCTTACGGCCAGGCTGCACATCAGCGTCAGCATGATAACGATTGTCTCTCTCATTTTTGTTGTTACGTTTAATTGTGTTATACCATTTCTGAGGCGCTCTCATAATGATATACACCCGAAAGCGGAAACCGTTCAATCTTTTTTTCGTATTCACGCCATGAAGGCGCCATCCGTCATCCTTTCTTTTTCTTCGGCTTCGGATCTGGCAGGACCTTGCAGGTTTCGCGAACGAGGAGTGAGAGGTAGTCGCGATCGTCGACATCGGCGATGTAAAAGTAGTCTTTGGCGCCATCGTAGGGCGGACGCATGTCGACGACGCGGAGTAAGGGGCGGACGGCCTCCGTAGGCTTCAGATAGAAACAGTCGTCGCAGATAAGCCCGAAGATTTTCCCGTCGCAGTAGATGCCGTAGTCGCCAAACATCTTCTTCACCAAAATCTCGCCCGCGCCACTGCACTGGTCGGCGATGTACTGTACAAAATCGGTATTGCTGGCCATGATGATTGTTGCTTATTTAAACAGGTATTGTGCGAACTCATGCAGCGACTTGCGCCACACCTGCCATTCGTGGTCGCCGGGATAGGAGTTGAAGCGCACCTCGACACCACCGTCGCGCATCCGTTTCACGATGTTGCGGGTGTATTCGATGCGGGGATCCTGTTCGCCACAGCTCACGAAGAACACGTCGAACTGCTTGTTAAACGTCTTGGTGTCGCTCAGCATGCCCGGCACCTCCTTCTCCAAATCGAAGTTTGAGGCTCCCTGGATACCACCGAACATACCCGTAGAGAATACGCCCACGTTGGCAAACACTTCCGGGTCGCGCAAACCGATATAGAACGACTGCCCGCCACCCATCGACAATCCGCACATCGCACGACTCTTGCGGTCTTTCTTCACGCGGTAGGTCTTCTCGACAAACGGGATGATGTTGTCAATCATCTCCGAGCGGAAAGTCTGCATGCCCTGCCAACTGTAGCCACCGCCGAAGCCGCCGTTCTTCGCGTGTACATTACTGTTACTGCTGACCACAATCATCGGCACGGCCTTGCCCTTAGCAATCAGGTTGTCCATGATCTGCGCCGTGCGACCCTGTTCCATCCAACCGCGATGGTCCTCGCCACCGCCGTGCTGGATATAAACCACGGGAAACGTCTGCTGGTTCTCGTCGTAGCCCGCAGGCGTATAGACCATCAGCGGACGCCACGCCTCGTCGACCTTGGAGTAATACCAGACGGTACGCACCTCGCCGTGCGGCACATCCTGCACCTCGAAGTCGTCGCACCCCGCCTCCTTGATCTCTATGGCGCTCGACCAGCGGCTGCATCCGAAGAACGATTGACTGGCGGGGTCGGCCGTTGATACGCCATCGACTATGAGGAAATAGTAATGGAACCCAGGCACCTGCGGTTTGGTGGTCACCGTCCATGTGCCGCCTTCGCCTTTCGTCATGTCATACTTCGTGCCGCACAGGTCAATCTGTACCTGCTGGGCCTGAGGAGCCTGCACGCGGAACATCACGCTGCCGTCGCTAAGCACACGCGGATAGCCGCTACGGTTGATGTTAGTCACAGGAGAGTACGACCCCTCAGGGAAACTCTCACGTTGGAACGGCTGCGCTGACAACTGAGCGCAGAAAACGGCCGCAAGCATCGCGGTCAATAAGGTTTTGGTTTTCATAACGTAATAATTCTTCACAATAATGATGGACGACAGGCCTCCACCTATTTGTTTAATATCTGCTCGGCGTGCTCCTTCGTCTTCACCTGTTTGCCAGCGAATATCTGTTCGATGATGCCCTCTTCGTTGATAATAAAGGTGGTGCGGATGGTGCCCATCGTCTTCTTGCCGTACATCACCTTCTCGCCCCATGCGCCCATCGCCTCCATCAGCGTTTTGTCCACATCAGCAATCAGCGGGAAAGGCAGCTCGTGCTTCTCCTTGAACTTCACGTGCGAGGCAGCGCTGTCCTTGCTTACGCCCACCACTTCGTAGCCCTTGCCTTGCAGCTCGCCGTAGTGGTCGCGCAAGCTGCAAGCCTCTGCCGTACAGCCACTTGTGTTGTCCTTCGGGTAGAAGTAGAGCACCAGCTTACGGCCCTTGTAATCACTCAGACGGATGTCCCGTCCCTGTTCGTCCTTGCCCAGAATCTCGGGCGCCTTGTCTCCAATATTCATAGTCGTTACGTTTTAGTTCGCATGTTCTTTCAGCCACAAAGATAAGCAAAAGGTTTGAAAAACACAAAACAAAGCCTTTGATTTATCAAACAAAGCCTTTGTTTTAATAAACATTGTCTTTGTTTTAACAAACATTGGCGTTGTTTTATCTTTTGAACGGCACTCAGCAACGTTTTGAACGGCACTTTGTCACCTTTTGAACGGCATCCAGCAACGTTTTGAACGGCAGTTTTGAACTGTTTCAGCACGATATTTCCCGACTTATGCCAACTACCAGTCCTTGCCAAAACGGGATGAAAGCAAAATTATGAGAAAAGGTTTGGGAAATTAGCGGGAAATATGTAATTTTGCAGCCTAAATTAGATTAAGGTGTATGAATGAGTTGAAAAAGAGTGTGCTCGACCTTCGTGTCAGTGCCATAGAACGGCTACATGAGCGTTATGTGCTGCTTCGCTTGACACAGGACGAGCAGTTGCCGCAGATGGCTCCGGGACAGTTTGTCGAGATACGTATTGATGGCGCTGGTGCACCGTTGCTGAGGCGTCCTATCTCCGTGAACTTCGTTGATGAGGAAACCAATGAGCTGTGGCTCCTGGTCGCTATAGTGGGCAAGGGCACACAGTGGATGGCCTCGCTTCAGAAGGGCGACTTGGTGAACGTGGTCGGCCCATTGGGCAACGGTTTCTCGCAGCCTTCGCGAGAGAACTTGTCGCAGTCTTCTGCAGGTGTTTTCTCGCAGTCGAAGGACGGTGGCAGTCGTGTGCTGCTGGTAGGTGGTGGCGTGGGTGTTGCCCCGCTGCTGTATCAGGGCTGCAGCCTGCGACGTGCTGGTTGCGAGCCTGCGTTCCTGCTGGGAGCGCGTACGGCAAAGGACTTGCTGCTGCTCGATGAGTTCCGCAAGTATGGCGAGGTGTATGTGACCACCGAGGACGGTTCGGCTGGCGAGCGTGGCTTCGTGACACAGCACAGCATACTGCAGAAGGAGCGTTTCCCGCTCATTCAGACGTGCGGCCCTACGCCCATGATGAAAGCTGTGGCAAGGTTTGCCTACCAGCAGGGCATAGAGTGCGAGGCGTCGCTGGAGAACATGATGGCATGCGGTTTGGGAGCCTGCCTGTGTTGTGTAGAGAAAACAACGGAAGGCAACCTCTGCGTGTGCAAGGAAGGCCCAGTGTTTAATATCAAGAAACTGTTATGGCAACTTTAAATGTGAACATAGGAAACCTGCGGCTGAAGAATCCCGTGATGACAGCCTCGGGTACGTTTGGCTACGGGCTGGAGTTTCAGGATTTCGTGCCGCTGGATGAAATCGGAGGCATTATCGTGAAGGGTACTACGCTCAAGGCGCGCGAGGGTAACGACTATCCGCGCATGGCTGAGACCTGCGGGGGCATGCTCAACTGCGTGGGCCTGCAGAACAAGGGTGTCGACTACTTCTGCCAGCATATCTATCCGCAGCTGCTGCCTACGGGTGGCACGTTTATTGTCAACGTCAGCGGCTCGTCGCCCGAGGACTATGCCGAGTGTGCGGTGCGTGTGGATGAGTTGGACGGCATTCCCGCCATCGAGCTGAACATATCGTGCCCGAACGTGAAAGACGGGGGCATGGCTTTTGGCGTGACGACGAAGGGAGCAGCCTCTGTAGTGCGTGCCGTGCGCGAGCGCTACAACAAGACGCTGATTGTGAAGTTGTCGCCCAACGTAACCGATATTGCCGAGATAGCCCGTGCGGTAGAGGGTGAGGGTGCCGATTCGGTGTCGCTCATCAACACGCTGATGGGCATGGCCGTCGATATTGAGAAGCGCCAGCGCGTGCTCTCCATTGGTACGGGCGGACTGTCGGGGCCTGCAGTAAAACCCGTGGCCCTGCGCATGGTCTACCAGGTGGCAAAGGCGGTGAAGATTCCCGTCGTAGGCCTGGGTGGCATCATGACCGCCGAGGATGCCGTGGAGTTCCTCATGTGCGGTGCTACGGCTATAGAAATAGGTACGGCTAACTTTGTCGACCCTGCTGTGACCATCAAGGTGCGCGACGGGCTGAACAACTGGCTCGACAGCCACGGCTGCAAGTCGGTGCAGGAAATCATTGGGGCTATTTGATATTTAAGATGAAAACTACTACGAAACTAATCATGAGCCTCACGCTGGCAATAAGCAGCATGGGGCTGCAGGCTGCCAACCTGGTGGCCTTCCCCGGCGCTGAAGGATGGGGGCGCTTCGCTACAGGCGGCCGCACGGGCAGCGTCTATCATGTAACCAACCTTAACGACTCTGGTTCCGGCTCCTTGCGCGATGCCGTGAGCAAGCCCAACCGCATTGTGGTGTTCGACGTGTCGGGAGTTATCCGCATCAACTCGCGCATATCGTTTGCCAGCAACCTCTACGTGGCCGGACAGACGGCTCCTGGCGAGGGAGTGACGGTGTATGGCGATGGTGTGTCGTTCTCAGGTGCCAACAACATCATTGTGCGCTATATGCGCTTCCGCATGGGAGCCGTGGGCACGAAGGACAAGGATTGCGCTGGAGTGGCCAATGGTCAGAACATGATTTTCGACCATTGCTCGTTTGCCTGGGGACAGGACGAGAACTTCTCCATCAACTGGGACAACAAAGGCTCGGCACCGAAGAACATCACCCTGCAGAACAGCATCGTGGGACAGGGCTTGATGACCCACTCGGCAGGAGGACTGATGCAGGCTGATAACATCACGCTCTACCGCATCTTGATGGTCGACAACTCTACGCGTAACTTCAAGGTGAAAGGCGTCAACCAATACGTCAACTGTCTGGTCTATAACTGGAAAAACGCTGCCTATAATATGGGTGGAGACTCTGCTGGTGACAGCTTTGCCAACATCGAGTCGAACCTCTTTATCAACGGTCCTGCCGTTGGCGGCGATGGGTTGACGGGCGGCAATGCCAACTTCCACTTCTATGGTGCTGACAACTGGCAGGACTCCAATCGAGACGGAGTCTATAACCCCAAGGAATTTACGGGCGATGGAGGAGGCGACCGCCAGGCTGCACCCTACGACTACCCGCAACTGGAGAAGTGGGCAGCCCAAGACCTGGTAGAGAAACTGCTGCCCGAGGTGGGAGCATCGCTGCCTTACCGCGACATTGCCGACTGCTACATGGTGGACGAGGTGCTGTCGTTCGGCAAGAAAGGCAAACTCATTACCAACGAGAACGAACTGCCTATCGGCGTACCTACGACGTGGAAGATGTTTGGAGGCACAAAACGCGCCGACACCGACGGCGACGGTATGCCCGATGCCTGGGAGGAGGCCAATGGCACTGATCCCCAGAAAGATGATGCTATGACGATTGCCCCAAACGGCTATGCCAATATCGAGAACTATATCAACTCGATAACCAAGGACGACCGCCAGTTCTTCCTTCGTACACCGTTGCTGCTGGAACTTTCCAGTTCTACTACGAACAGCCTGACACTCTCTTGGGCTGACTTCAGCGACAATGAGGAAGGTTTCGTGGTGGAAATGAAAAAAGACGGCAGTTTCGTGGAAATAGGACGTACGGCAGCCAATGTGACCTCGTTTACCATCAGCGACCCTTCGCTGAAACCAGCTATGGCTTATGTGGTACGTGTCTGTGCATTCCAGGGCGACCAGAAGTCGGATTATACCGCGGAAGTGACTGTCAAGACACGACCGGAACAGGTTGACATCATCGATGCCGAGACGTTTACGGGTACCGGCGATGGCGAGTGGCTCATAGCACCAGCCAGCGACGAGACCTTCACGCTGGATGAGGCAACGCCGTATAACGCTGTTGTAGTGCGCTCCGATGCCAATGTTACGCTCAATGGTGCTGGCTGCATCAGCGGCTCTGCTTCAATGAACAAGACAGGCGTAGGCACCCTCACCGTGCAAAGCGACCAGCAATACGAAGGAGCCACTGTGCTGCATCAGGGTACCTATGAGTTCTCTACCTTGAAGAATGGCGGAGTGGCCAGTGGACTGGGCATGAGTCAGGAGTTCTCGCAGAACTGGGTGATGGCTGGCGGTACGTACAAATATACAGGCGGATCGACATCTACCAACCGTTCGGCTATGCTATATGACGACACAGAACTGAACATTGCCAAAAAAGGTGCCGTCGTCACGATGAACGGAAGCATAGAAGGGCAGGGCAACATGCAGATTGGAGGCGAAGGGCAGGTGCTTGTCAACACGGCCAACTTCTTCAAATACGACGGAGACCTCGTCCTTAAAGGAGGTGAAGTGAAACTGGCCAATAAAACAGTCTCTGATGCAGGCATCGGTAAGGCCACAAAACTGGTGCTGCAAGGCGGAAAGTTCACTACCGTTGGCAAGAACGAGGCCAGCGTTACCTATAACTTCCCCATCGTAGCCGAGGCTGGTACGACTTCGACCACAGATTTTGACCTGTGGAACACCAATAAGTGCAGGGTGTCGGGATCAGGGACACTCATCTGGAATGTTCATTACGTGCGTGAGTATATTGAAGGCAACTGGGACGGATTCAATGGCCATCTTATTATTAATGGTACAGGAAAGGCCAACCAGAGCCAGTTTGCCGTTCGCAACGGCACAGGCGTGAAAAACGCTACTGTTGAGCTGAAGGGAACGGCCTCGCTCGTTGGTGGCAAGAACCAGTCGACCTTCTATCTTGGCGGACTTTCCGGTGCCTCTACTACAGCCCTTTCTGGTTTCAATGTGAAGGCAAAGGGCGAGGGTACATGGGTGGTAGGCTCTGCTAATACCGATGAGACTTTTATGGGTATTATCGACGACTACGACCAGGCACATTCGCATCCTGGCAAGACCAGCATCGTGAAGCAGGGTACTGGCGACTGGCGTCTGACAGGCAAGAACACCTACAGCGGCACTACCCAGGTGCAGAATGGCACACTCATCGTCAACGGCACGCACAGCGGCACGGGAGCCGTTACAGTAGCCGCTGGGGCTATTTTGGCAGGCAAGGGCAAGCTGGCTGCAGCCGTCACTGTCAATGGTACGCTGATGGTTGGCGATACGCTGGCAACAGACAAGGGGCTGACGTTCAGCGGTGGGCTGAAACTGGGCACCAATGCCAAGCTTCAGTTGAATGATGCCATGATGGACAAGGATTATGTTGACGGTGACAAAATTCAAGCTTTCACAGGAACGGTAACAGGAAAGTTCAACGAGATTATCCCTGCCACACCAGGCAATGGTCAGACGTGGGACACCACAGAACTCTATACCAAGGGACTGCTGAAGGTAGCCACAGCCACAACTGTCGATAAAGTATCTGATAACTGCGCTGCCGCCAAGACGGAATTCTTTAACTTGGCTGGCGAACAGTTGATGCAGCCTGCTTCAAGTGGCGTGTATGTCAAGCGTACAACGACTGCTGACGGAAAAGTTACCACGAAAGTAATTGGAAAACCATAACAATGAGGGCTGGCAATCGCCAACCGCTCTTCGAGCGGACAACCATAACAATGAGGGCTGGCAATCGCCAGCCCTCAACCAACACAAAAACTAAACTAGACTTAACTAAAGCTTACTGAGACTTTCACAAGCCCCTGTTAGCGATTGCAAAGATAGTGTTATTTGTCTAAACCTCCAAATATTTTTATGATATTTTTGCAGTTAACATCAAAAAAAGTATTAAAAAGCATGTTTTGTCGATAAAAAATGGTCCAAAATCGTAATGGCAGCCATTGCTTCGACTACAGGAACGGCTCTTGGCAGAACACACGGGTCGTGACGACCTCGGGCGGTCAGTGTGGTAGCGTTTCCTTCCATGTCAACCGTTTCCTGTGGCTGTAGCAGCGTGGCTATAGGCTTGAAGGCTACCCGGAAATAGATATCCTGTCCGTTGGAGATTCCTCCTTGTATGCCGCCACTATGGTTGGTCGAGGTCGTAATGGAGGGTGTTGCGGTTGGGCTTGTGGCAATGTTCTCACTACAAACAAAACGGTCGTTCACCTCCGAGCCTCGCTTACTGGCTATGTCAAAGCCGTCGCCATATTCAAAGCCTTTCACAGCGTTGATGCTCAGCATAGCGGCACCTAAGGTTGCGTGGAGCTTTCCGAATTCCGGTTCACCCAAGCCTACTGGGCATCCTTTGATGACGCAGGTGATGATACCGCCAATAGTGTCGCCCTCTGCCTTTACCTCGCTGATCAGCTGTTCCATCTGTGCCGCCTTAGCGGTATCGGGGCAGCGAACTGCGTTCTGTTCTGTCAGCGAGAGGTCATACTGGCTATAGTCGCGGTCAAGACTGATGTTACCTACCTGCGACGTATAGGCTTGGATGGTGATGCCCTGCTGGCGCAAAGCCAGTTTGGCCAATGCTCCAGCAACCACGCGACTGATGGTAATACGGGCTGAAGAGCGACCGCCTCCCCGATGGTCGCGTATGCCGTATTTGCTTTGGTAGGTAAAGTCGGCATGCGACGGACGGAACACTGTGCGCAGGTTCTCGTAGTCTTGGGAGTGCTGGTTTTCGTTGCGCACGATGAAACCAATGGGGCAGCCTGTCGACTTGCCTTCGAAGACACCGCTCAGCAGCTCAACCCGGTCGGCCTCCTGGCGTGAGGTCGTAATCTTGCTCTGCCCGGGACGACGCCTGTTCAACTCTTGCTGTATGAAGTCGAGGTCAATGTCAATACCAGCAGGCATGCCGTCAACAACGCCTCCTATCGCTGCACCGTGGCTCTCGCCAAACGTGGTGAGCGTAAACTGGTGACCGAATGTATTACCCATGGCAGTGTCCGCAGCCTCCTTGTCCGTGATGTTCGCCTCCGCAGCCTCCTTGTCCGTGATGTTCGCCTCCGCAGCCTTCGCCACAGCCTCCGTCTTCGCCACAGCCACCACAGCCTCCGCAACCTCCCGTCATGTGCTTGATGAGTGCATTCACTTCATCATCGGTGGCTGGACGGTTCTCAATGACTTCGCCCGTGAAGTTCAGGGTCTTTCCTGCCATCGGGTGGTTGGTGTCAACGGTAACGCCATCGGGATCTACGCTGATGACGCGTGCCATGAAGCGATTCTCTTCGGCATCCATGAGCGTGATGACGGCACCGGGATAGATGTTCTGGGTATCAAATTTGCCGTTGACCATGAATACTTCGCGCTGTAGCTTGTGAACGCCCTCGGGAATGTAGTCGCCAAAGGCCTCTTCGGGTGTCAGCGTAAAGTCAAACGTTGTGCCTGCAGCCTTGTCAATAACCTGCTTCTCAAGTGCTTCAAGTGATACGCCAAAACCGCTGATAAACTGGAAGGGCTTTTCGCGAACTGTCTGCTCTTCAAGGGTGCGCTCGCCATCTTTCACTGAGTACAGCTGATAGTGGACGGCTAAAAACTTATGTTCCATATGATTCTTACCTTATTAATAATAGTGCTTTTAAGGCTGCAAAGGTACGAAAAACCAATGAAACGGCGGCATATTTGACGGAAAAACATTAAATATTTGAATAAAATGCGATTCTTTGACCTTAATCAATTAAACGACTGTTTGCGTGCACAATTTCAAGAAAATGTTTGGCTGGTGGTGAAAATCGCCGTAACTTTGCACCGTCAAAACCAAACAAAGGGTTGCGACAAAGGATAACAAAGTATTTATGAAAGTAGGGGCCTGAGAAGGTAAAAAGAAAGAAAAAAGGATAACAACCATAGACAAAAGGCCCTGAGTAAAGAGAGAAAGGAAAAGAAAAATGAAAAGATTGTTTTTGATGACACTGGCAATGCTTAGCATGACTATGACATTTGCCGAGAACGAGGAAGCAAAGAAAGTGAACAATGTCGAGGCTTACGACATGACAGTCAACATGCGTAAACTGAGCGTGGCACTGGGTTTGACCTTCGATCAGATTGAGGCTGTAGAAAACATCCATGGTATCTTTACCGCTGAGATGCAGATGGCTGCCCATGCTGAGGAGAACGACCGCAAGGAGCGCGTGAAGAAGGCTGTGGAGCGCGACATTAAGTGGATGCACTATGTGCTCAACGAGAAGCAGTATCGCGCTTATCTCACACTGCTGAATACTACGCTCAACAATCGTGGTATCAGTGTTGAAGAGTAAATTGTAATTAACATTTTTGGTAAGTCAATGCCGCAGGTTCGTGTAGAATCTGCGGCTTTTTCTTTGCTCTTTCGGAAAAAAAAGCTAATTTTGCAGCAGAAATTACTTCTGAACTCAAAAAATACTTGAAACGATGAAAAAACTAAGAATCATTTTCGTGTCAATGGTGGCTGCTGTGCTGGTCAGTTGCGGAACCACCTCTACGGTTCCCATTACGGGGCGCCAGCAGACGCTGATGGTCAGCGACGGTGAAGTGCTCTCGCTGGCTTCCCAGCAGTATCAGGAATTTATGAAGTCGGCCAAGAAATCGACCAATGCCACCAATACCGCTATGGTGCAGAGGGTAGGGCAGAAGTTGGCTTCTGCTGTTACTAACTATTTGAATAGCAGTGGGTTGTCTGCTGAAGTAAGCAATTTCGCTTGGGAGTTTAATCTGGTGCAGGACAATCAGGTGAATGCCTGGTGTATGCCTGGTGGTAAGATTGTGGTCTATGAAGGATTGCTTCCTGTTACTCAGGATGAGTCTTCGCTGGCCATCGTCCTTGGTCATGAGATTGCCCATGCAGTAGCCAAGCATTCGGCTGAGCAGCTCAGCACCCAGGTGAAGCAGCAGTATGCCCTGCAGATAGGTACCGCTGTGGCAGGTGCACTGGGTATGGGTACCAACACACAGTCGATTGTGCAAGCCATTGCTGCCCAGGGCTTTAACTTCAAGAACCTGAGCTATTCACGCAACCATGAGACTGAGGCCGACCACATGGGACTGATATTTGCTGCTATGGCTGGCTATGACCCTCAGGTGGCTACTTCTTTCTGGCAGCGTATGGCTGCTTCGTCAACCAATCAAACTGCTGAGTTCCTGAGCGACCACCCCAGCGATGCCACCCGCATCAAGAATATCCAGGGATGGATGCCCGAGGCTTTGAAGTATTATAAGCCCGCTACCACCACTACTACGAAGGCTGCGACGACAACGAAAAAGACCACGACGACAACGAAAAAGTCTACTACGACTACAAAGAAGAAATAATCTGCATATACTCTTCGTAGGAAATATAACGCCCACCCATTGATTCCAGATGAGGCGTGTGAAACTGGCAGTCGATTATCCGACCGCCAGTTTTTTTCATGGTTTGCGCCAGGTGGATAAGTGCCAGCTTCGAGGCACTGGGCACCAGCGAGAACATGCTCTCGCCAAAGAATGCCCTGCCAATGGTGACACCATAGAGCCCGCCTACGAGCCGTTCCTCCGTCCCCTCTCCTGGCTTTTCCCACACTTCTACACTGGCAGCAAATCCCTGTCTATGGAGCTCGGTGTAGGCTTCAATCATGGCGGGACCGAGCCAGGCGCCATTCTCCTCAATGCGCAGTTCGCTGCAGTTGTTGATCACCCCTTCGAAATCTTCGTTGATACTCATCCGGTATCTATCCTTATTCATTAAGGTACGCATGGAGTGACTGACGTGTATCTCTTCTGGAAAGATGACGAAGCGCTGCATGGGACAATACCACACCGCTTCATCATAGTAGTATGGATACCACGGGAAGATGCCGTTGCTATAGGCTAACAATAGGCGGTCGACGCTCAGGTCGCCTCCAACGGCAATACACCCGTCGTCATCCCCATAGTGAGGGTCGGGAAACCACAGCTCGTCATCTAACTGATAAACCATTGTTAAATGTCAATTGTGAATTGTCAATTGCCACAGTGACTTCGCCACCATTCTTCAAGCTTCCGAAGAGTATTTCGCGCATCAGCAATGGTTTCAGCTGCTGGCTGATGACACGGTCCATCTCGCGTGCTCCGTATTCGCGGGTGAATCCCTGGCTGAGCAGGTGAGCAAAGGCTTCGTCGCTAAGTGTCATGGTCACTTGTTTGGCCGTTAGCTTCTCCTGCAGTTCCGTTAGCTTCTTGCGGAGTATGAGCGTGGCCATGTGCTCGTCCATGTCGTTGAATACCACGGTACCGCTCAGACGGTTGATGAATTCGGGCTTGAACGTTTTCTTTACCTGGCGCAGCATGGCTTCTCCGCGCGAGGTGCTGCCAGTAAAGCCGATGCTGGCCTGCGAGGCATACTGTGCACCAGCGTTCGAGGTCATGATCAGTACCACGTTGCGGAAGTCGGCCTTGCGTCCTTTGTTGTCTGTCAGCCGTGCGTAGTCCATCACCTGCAGCAGAATGTTGTAGATGTCCTGATGGGCCTTCTCTATCTCGTCGAGCAACAGCACGCAGTTGGGCGACTTGCGGATAGCATCCGTCAGCAGTCCGCCATCCTCGTAACCCACATAGCCAGCGGGCGATCCAATGAGCTTGGCTACCGTGTGCTTCTCAGTATATTCGCTCATGTCGAAACGTATCAGCTCTATGCCCAGTTCCTTGGCCAGCACGCGGGCCACCTCTGTCTTTCCTACGCCCGTAGGCCCTACAAAGAGCAGCGAGGCCTGCGGTTTGTTGTCGTCCAGCAGTCCCGCCTTGGCCATCTGTACGGCTTCCACCACCTGTCTCACGGCTTCGTCTTGCCCATAGATCTTGCTGAGCACACGCTGGCTGAGGGTCTCAAGTGCGGTGTTGTCGTCGTTCATGGCCATCGCCTCTACCTTGCAGGTCTTCGCCAGAATCTCGGCTATCAGCTGCTTGTCGACAATAGGGTAGGGCGACTGAGGCTCATTGGCCTCATTGACCCTATTGGCCTTATTTGCCTTTAGTTCCAGGGCCGCACCTGCCTCGTCCATCAGGTCGATGGCCTTGTCGGGCAGGAATCGGTCATTCACATATTTGGCACTGGTTTCCACGGCATAGTCGATGGCAGCGTCCTCGATCACCACATGGTGGAACTCCTCGTATTTGGGTCGCAGTTGGCGCAGTATGTGCTTTGTCTCCTCCACGGAAGGCTCGGCAATGTCAATCTGCTGGAAACGGCGTACCAGTCCTTTCGAGCGTGAGAAGTGCTTGTTGTATTCCTCATACGTGGTAGATCCGATAAAGCGCAGGTTGCCTGCCTCGAGATAAGGCTTCAGCATATTCGATGCATCCATAGACCCCTCGCCTGTGGCTCCTGCTCCTACAAGCGTGTGGATTTCGTCGATATAGACAATGTTGTTGGGGGTCTCCTGACTGATACCGTCCATGATCATCTTGATACGGTTCTCAAAGTCACCTCGGTATTGGGTGCCTGCCAACAGCGTTCCCATGTCGAGCAGGTAGACACGGCTTCCCTGTAGCCTGCTTGGCACGTCACCGTCGATAATGCGACGCACCATTCCCCATACGAGGGCCGTCTTTCCCACACCAGGCTCGCCAATGTGCAGCGGATTGTTCTTGTCCCTGCGACACAATACCTGGATGGTACGCTCCAGCTCGGCTTCGCGCCCTATGAGCGGATTCTTCTCGTCAGCATGGTCGTTCATGCAGGTTACCAGGCGTCGCCAGGCTTCAGGCTGCTTCTTTTCTCCTTCAGCATCTTCCAGTTCCATTTCCAGATGGTCGTCAAAGTCGTTGTAGTTAATCAGCTGGCTTAGGAAATTACTCTCATTGTTGCCAAGCGCCTTTTTCAGCAGATAGCTCGCCCACGACTCTTCCAGGCTCAACAGTCCCATGACCAGGTGCGGGGTGTCCACTGCCTCGGCGCTGCTGTAGAGCACCTGCTGGCATGCCACATCCAGCACCTTCGACATCTGTATGGAAGTCTCGGGAATGTAGTCACGGCCTTCGGGTATCTTCTCGATGGTATCCAGCTGCTGCTTGATCTCGTCCGAAAGCTTGTCAGCGTCATAGAAAATGCTGAGTGCCTCGTAGAAGTTGGTGTTGTCGAGCAGGATCAACAGCAGGTGCTCGGGCATGAAAAACTCATGCCTGTATTCCACGCAGCATTTCAGTGCTTCTTTCAGTGCCGTACTGGCACGTTCGGTTTGTTTTATTTCTGCCATGTTCGTTTATTCTGGTTCATAAGTCAGCCTTAGCGGGAAGTTCTTCTCGCGGGCCATCTGCGTGGCCTTGTTCACTTTCGATACGGCTATGTCGTACGAATAGATGCCCACCACCGCCTTGTCCGAGTGGTGTACCTGCAACATGAGGGCTTCTGCTTCGGCCTCGCTTTTTAAAAACACATTGACCAGTATGGCAACAACAAACTCCATGGTGGTGAAGTCGTCGTTGTAGATGGTCACCTTGTAGCGCCGTGGTTCTCGCAGGTTGGTGCGCTCTCGCTGGCGCGTTGCTGATTGTTCTTTTGGCATAGTGGTTGCAAAGATACGAAGAAGTGAGCAAACAACCAAAGGTTTTGATTATTAAAATCCTATAAATAATGATGCATGGGCAAGGGTTTCTCCTAGAAGTTTCGTATCTTTGCAACCTACAACTATAAATAGGTATAGCAAGATGAACAGACCATTGATTATTGCCGTTTGCATGATGGGCAGCATGACTGCCTCGGCTCAGACAAAGGGTGGGGAACTCTCTGCCGATATGTTGAAAGACATTATTAAGGAACAGAAGCTGACGCCTGTCAACAAGGCCTTGGCCAATGCCGTTACTGCCAATGCCATTGACGATTTGGCCAAGAACCGCGACAATGCAGGAGCACTCGACACCTACTTTAGTGTGGAAACCCGCAAGCAGTCGATTACCGACCAGAAGTCGTCAGGGCGCTGCTGGATGTTCAGCGGTTTCAACGTGCTGCGCTCCAACTATGTGGCTGAGCACGATTCCGTAGCCCTGGAGTTCTCGCAGGCCTACCTCTTCTTCTACGACCAGTTGGAGAAAGCCAACCTCATGCTGCAGGGCATCATCGATACGGGCAAGAAACCTATCGACGACCAGCGCGTGCAGTTCTTCTTCCGCACTCCCTTGGGCGATGGCGGCACCTTCTGCGGAGTAGCCGACCTGACGGAGAAATACGGTCTGGTACCCCGAGAGGTGATGGCAGAGACCTTCTCCAGCGACAACACGTCGAAGGCTCGCCAGCTGCTCAACTCCAAGTTGCGCGAATATGGGCTCCAGCTGCGCGATATGGTGCAGAAGGACAAGAGTCAGGCCTCGCTCAATAAGGCCAAGGTGCGAATGCTGGCACAGGTGTACCGTATGCTCGAGATGACCATCGGAACACCACCCGCCAAGTTCACCTATGCCTTTAAGAACAAGGACGGACGTGCGCTGGGAGCAGCCAAGGAATACACCCCGCAGTCGTTCTACCGCGAGGTGGTGGGCGGTTCGCTCAACGGCACGTTCATCATGGCGATGAACGACCCCCGTCGTCCTTATTACAAGACCTATGAAGTAGAGTATGACCGCCACACCTACGATGGCCACAACTGGCGCTACGTCAACCTGCCCATGGACGTGATTGAGCAGATGGCCATTGCCTCGCTGCGCGACGGACGCAAGCTCTACAGCAGCTACGATGTAGGCAAGTTCCTGGATCGTAAGCGTGGCTATGCCGATACCGAAAACTACGATTACGGTGCCCTCTTTGGCACTACCTTCGGTATGGACAAGGCCCAGCGCATTGCTACCTTCGACAGCGGTTCCACTCATGCCATGACCCTCAGCGCCGTCGACCTCGACCAGAAGGGCAATGCCACGAAATGGAAGGTGGAGAATTCATGGGGTGCCGACTGGGGACAGAAGGGATGCCTCATCATGAGCGACCGCTGGTTCCGCGAATATATGTTCCGCTTGGTGGTCAACAAAAAATATGTTCCTGAGGACGTGCTGAAAGCCGCCGCTCAGGAACCTGTAATGGTCATGCCAGAAGATCCGCTCTTCCTGCCAGATGAATAGTTACAGAGGATAATCCTCAAAGGCGTAGAGCACCGTCGAGAGGTAGCGCTCACCAGTATCGGGCAGGAGGACAACAATCTTCTTGCCCTTATTTTCTGGACGCTTGGCCACCTCGATGGCAGCATAGAGGGCAGCACCAGCGCTGATACCTACCAGCAGACCCTCCGACTGGGCAATCTCACGACCTGTGCGGATGGCAGCGTCGTTCTCTACGTCAAACACCTCGTCGATAACGTCAGCGTCGTAGGTCTTGGGCACAAAGCCAGCACCAATACCCTGAATCTTGTGTGGACCGCTCTGTCCGCCGTTCAGCACGGGGCTCGACTTCGGCTCTACAGCAATGATCTTCACGTTGGGGTTCTGCTCCTTCAGGTACTTACCCGTTCCGCTGATGGTACCGCCAGTACCCACACCACCGATGAAAATGTCCACCTGTCCGTCAGTATCGCGCCAAATCTCAGGACCCGTCGTTGCATAGTGCTTGGCGGGGTTGGCACCGTTCTCAAACTGCTGCAGGATAACAGCCCCGGGAATCGTGTCGCGCAACTCCTCGGCAGCGCGGATGGCACCAGGCATACCGTCCTTTCCAGAGGTCAGGCGCACCTCGGCACCATAGGCCTTCACGAGGTTCCTGCGCTCCACGCTCATGGTTTCGGGCATGGTAAGGATAAGATGGTAGCCCTTGACGGCTGATACCAGTGCCAATCCTACGCCCGTATTTCCGCTTGTTGGTTCGATGATGGTGGCGCCAGGCTTCAGGATTCCCTTTGCTTCGGCATCCTCAATCATTGCCAGCGCGATACGGTCTTTCACGCTGCCGCCAGGGTTAAAAAACTCTACTTTGGCTATCACTGGGGTCTCAAGACCTTTTGCCTGTGAGTACTTGTTGAGCTCCAGAAGTGGGGTGTTGCCGACGAGCTCAGTCAGCTGTTTTGCAATCTTTGCCATAATTCGCTTAATTCTTGAAATTCGTTGTTTCTTTTTCATTAAATCCTGTCGAGGGCCTGCGCGAGATCTTCGATAATGTCATCGATATGCTCTGTTCCAATGCTCAGACGAACAGTAGAGGGCGTGATGTGCTGCTCGGCCAGTTCCTCAGGCGAGAGCTGTGAGTGGGTGGTGGTGTAGGGATGAATCACCAGACTCTTCACGTCGGCCACATTAGCCAGCAGCGAGAAGATTTGCAGGGCGTCGATGAACTTCCAAGCCTCTTCCTGTCCACCCTTGATCTCAAAAGTAAAAATGCTGGCAGCACCGTTGGGATAGTACTTCTTGTAGAGCGCGTGGTCGGGGTGGCTCTCAAGGGCGGGATGATGTACGGCAGCTACCTTGGGGTGCTTGCTGAGGAATTCGACCACCTTCAGGGCATTCTCCACATGACGCTCCACACGCAGGCTCAGCGTCTCGACACCTTGCAGCAAGATGAAGGCGTTGAACGGTGAGATGGCAGCACCGGTATCACGTAGGATGACGGCACGAATGCGTGTGACATAGGCTGCGGCACCTACAGCGTCGGCAAACACAATGCCATGATAGCTTGGGTCGGGCTTAGCCAGTGTTGGGAACTTGTCGGGATTGGCTTTCCAGTCGAACTTGCCACCGTCGACGATGACACCGCCGAGTGAGCTTCCGTGACCACCAAGGAACTTCGTAGCCGAGTGTACCACGATGTCAGCTCCATGCTCCAGAGGACGAATCAGATACGGAGTGCCGAAGGTGTTGTCGACGATGAAGGGGATGCCGTGTTTGTGAGCGACCTCAGCCACACCCTCAAGGTCGAG
>JAEEGH010007585.1_pt1 | contig 26021 bp, 22 predicted proteins | sample 9134181 | NCBI WGS metagenome assembly JAEEGH01 (sample SAMN16246544, study PRJNA631951) | gut metagenome | biome: gut microbiome; feature: rumen; material: DP-attached | host: Bos | place: Iran: Karaj | collected 2018-10
AATCTTGTTTTCAAGAGCCTCCAGGACCTCGCCGGGAGTGGGGATGATACCGCCGAAGCGGCCGAAGTGCTCGGTCTTCACACCGCACTTGGTGGCCAGCTTCACGTCCTCAATCATCTGGCCGGCGCTCATCTCGACGCAAAGGATACCCTTCACGTGGGCGGCAACCTCGGCCAGCTGTTTGGTCGGGAAGGGGAAGAGGGTAATCAGGCGGAACAGACCCACCTTGATGCCTTTCTCGCGGGCCATCTGCATGGCCTTCATGGCGATACGGCTGCTCGAACCGTAGGCGACGATGATGTAGTCGGCATCCTCGCAGTTCAGCATCTCGTAGCGGACCTCCTTCTCTTTCATCTCGGCGTACTTCTTCTGCAGCTTCAGGTTGAAGACTTCCTGGCGGGCGCTCTCAAGCTCGAGGGATGTGATGATGTTGTGCGGACGGGTGGCAGGCTTGCCCCAGGTGCCCCACGGGGCGTTCTTGCGGCGCTCCTCCTCGGTCCAACGGGCCACGTTGTCGCGGGTGTAGAGCTTCTCCATGCACTGTCCGATAGCACCGTCGGAGAGGATGAGGACGGGGTTGCGATACTTGAAGGCGATGTCCCAAGCGTCGAACACGAAGTCGTACATCTCCTGCACCGAGGCGGGGGCGAGGGTGTAGAGCTGGTAGTCACCGTGACCGCCGCCCTTCACGCTCTGGAAATAGTCGCTCTGCGAGGGCTGGATGGTGCCCAAGCCGGGGCCGCCGCGCATGACGTTGACCACCAGGCAGGGAATCTCGGCGCCGGCGAGGTAGGTCAGACCTTCCTGCATCAGCGAGATTCCGGGGCTGGAGCTCGAAGTGGCGACTTTCTTACCGGTGGCGGCGCCGCCGTAGACCATGTTGATCGAGGCAACCTCGCTCTCGGCCTGCAGCACGGTCATACCGGTGGTCTCCCACGGTTTCTCGGCCATCAGGGTTTCCATTACTTCCGACTGCGGAGTGATAGGATAGCCGAAGTAGCCGTCCGTACCGCTGGCAATCATTGCGCGGGCAATAGCTTCATTGCCCTTCATCAGTTGAAGTTCTCTTGCCATAGTATTCCTTTCTTTCTTTTTCGTTTAGATTTTTTTCTTGTAAACGGAGATCACGCCGTCGGGGCACACCATGGCGCAGCTGGCGCAGCCAATGCAACTGTCATTCACGGTCTCGGTGTAGTTGTAACCTTTGCCGTTTACATTTTTCGACAACGCGATGCACTTCATCGGGCACACGGGTACACAGACTCCGCAGCCTTTGCAGCGCTCGGTATCGATGATGATTTGTCCTTTAAATGCCATAATTTTAATGTTATAAGATTAATATAATATTAATATTCTTTACAAGAATTTCGTGCAAAGATACGAAATAAATTTCATTCCATCACCAAAAATGGTGAAAATATTTTTTGCGTCTTTGCAATATATTGACAATGAGTCGCTGCCGATTCCTTCTTCCGAGCCTACAACTCGTAGCCCAGCCGCAGCGAGAGGCTTTTGACAGTGTAGCTTCGCTCGTCGCCGTAGGCGTCGGGCGTGCGGAAGCGCTGCATCTCGTACCCGAGGCTGACGGTGAAGGCTCTCCCCTCGCCGAAGCGCACACCCACCGTCGGCATGAAGTACAGGCCACGGATGTCGCCCAGCGAGTAGCCCAGACGCGCATCGGCAAAGAACGTCGCCCAGCCCGAGCCGGCTCCGAGGCGCACCATCCCGAACAGCGGCATGTTGTAGCCTTCCACCTCGGTGTAGTAGTTGGCGCCGGCACCCATCCCCAGCCCGAAGCGTGGCGAGAACTGCACCAGGAATATTTCGTAGAACGAGATGTGGCCTGCATTGCGGAAATCGCCTGTGCCGAATGCGTAGCCGAACTCTGTGATGTCGAGAAACGAAGTCCCCTGACTTGCCTGGCCGCCCCTCTGTGCATGGCGTCCGAATTGGCTGAGCTGCGCCTCGGCCGTGGTGAGGCTGGCTGCCGTCAGGGCCGCCAGTAGGAGGAGTTTGAACGTCTGTTTCATCTTTCCGTTGCGTTACTGTTTGACAATGTGTGCATTCGCCCCATGGAAGGGCTTCCTGTCCGACTGCAAAAATACACAAAAAAATCCATTTTTCGACCTAAAATGGAACCCATTGAAAACCAATCGATTATACTTTTAGTCGGACTTGATTCTAACTGCTTGATAATTAGTACCATGTCCGTATCAAGTCCGACTCAACTCCGTATCAAGTCCGACCCAACTCCGACTCCCGTCGGAGATGACTCGGAGATGGTGCGGAGATGGTACGTCCGTGAACCGTTCCCGGTGGCAGGTGGAGTGGGCCCTGTGCACAATAAAACCGGGCTCGCTGCGTTATATGTCGAAATGATAAACCGTTTTTTTGACATGAAACCCAATTATCGGCATCTGAAAAAGATATTAGGCAAGTATTTCAACCTGTTGCACGACAAGGAGGACGAGCGTTCGGTGGTTGAGTTGGTAAAGGCCGGCAGTGTGTTCAGGGGTACCAACCTATGGATTTTGATGTTCGCCATCCTCATTGCCTCGCTGGGACTGAATGTCAATTCGACGGCGGTCATCATCGGCGCCATGCTCATATCGCCTCTCATGGGTCCGATTATCGGCATGGGGTTTGCCATTGGGGTGAGCGACATGGAGATGCTGAAACAGGCGCTGAAGAGCTATGGTGTGGCGACGCTCATCTCGGTGGTGACGGCGACGCTCTATTTCTTCCTCTCGCCGTTGAGTGAGGCGCAGAGCGAGCTGCTGGCACGCACGTCGCCGACGCTCTACGATGTGCTGATAGCCTTCTTCGGCGGTGCCGCCGGAGTGCTGGCGCTGACATGCAAGAGCAAGGGGCAGGTCATCCCCGGCGTGGCCATCGCCACGGCGTTGATGCCACCGCTGTGCACGGCGGGCTATGGGTTGGCCACGGCGCAGTGGGGCTATTTCTTCGGAGCGTTCTATCTTTTCTTTATCAATACGGTGTTTATTGCCACCGCTACTTTCCTGGGAGTGAAGTTGTTGCGTTTCCATGCGACGAAGGCGTCCGACGGCGGGACGTCGGCGCGCAGCCGCAAGGTGATTACCTTTGTGGTGGTTTTGACACTGATTCCGGCGGCGGTGATGACGGTGAACATCGTTCGCGAGAATGTGCTTGAAAACAAAGTGAATGAGTTTGTGCGCCAGGAGCTTGGACAGAGCGGCACACAGATACTCTCGTCGCAGACCGTCCACGACACGCTGCGGTTGGTGGCTGTGGGCAAGGAAATCACCGAGGAACGTATCCTCGAGGCACGCGGCCGTATGAAATTCTATGGCGTGGGCAATATGCAATTGCATGTCATTCAGGCCTCCAACGATGAAAGTTTCGCTCTGGCGGCGTCGCAGCTCAGCACGGCCGAGCAAACCAACACACTGCTCAGCGGGCAAGTGGCCGACTTGCAGCGGCAGCTGGCGGCCTACGCCGCCTACGACACCCTCTCGGCGAGTGTCACCGCCGAAGCCCTGACCCTCTTCCCCGAAGTGGAGGGCGTGGCGGTGGGACGCCTGGCGGGCAAGCCGGTGGCGCTGGTGTCGCTGTACGAAGGCCGCAGGTTGACGGCAGAGGCCGTTGGCAAGCTCGAGGCCTGGTTGCGCACCCGGATGCAGGAAAAAAATATAGATATTATTATAAAATAGGTATTTGCATAGTGTTGTAAATTAATTTGTTGCCAAAGTTTAATATTTTTTGCAATAATTTTTTGTTTGCATGTACTAAAAATTTAGTAATTTTGCAGCCCAAATGTGAAAGAAGAATGTGGGATGCGAAAAAGTAAAAAAAAAACCTATAAAAAAATAAAACAAAATGAAAAAGTTTGCATTAGTCTGCCTTTTTGCCACTATGGCATTCGGCTTTGCCAACGCTCAGGACACTGAGAAAAAAGAAATCCCCGCCAACGGCGCCAAGATTAGCTTCACCGAGTTGGAGCACAACTACGGAACTATCGAGAAGGGTGGTAACGGTGAGTGTGAGTTCGTCTTCAAGAACGAGGGTAACGAACCCCTGATCCTCTCCAATGTGAAAGCCTCGTGCGGCTGCACCACTCCCAGCTATACCCAGAAGCCCGTCATGCCCGGCGAGACCGGTACCATCAAGGTGAAGTACAACACCAACAACGTGGGCGGTTTCTCGAAGACTGTCACCGTCACCAGCAACGCTGTCGACAATCCTCGCGTGGTGCTGCGCATCAAAGGCACTGTGAAACAGGGTGCCGCCAAGGAAGCCGAGAAGGTTCTGAAGAAAGAAGACAAGGGTGATAAGAAAGCCCAGTTGGTCAAGCCCGAGAAGAGCCTGAAGATGAAAGATGCCAAGCCCGTCAAGCCCAGCAAGCCCGAATCGAAAGCTGCCGAGAGCAACGCCGTCGAGTCCAACAAGTAAATCAATTTAAAACACAATCCCTGCCGTCGGAGCGATGGCAGGGTTTATATTATTTATTATTCACATATGCCGCAAATATCAAACAAAGGACTTGAGCTGCCGCAGTCGGCCATCCGTAAGCTCGTCCCCTTCGCCGATGCCGCCAAAGAGCGCGGAATCCATGTCTATCACTTGAATATCGGCCAGCCCGATATCGAGACCCCTGCCGGTGCTCTCAAGGCTCTTGCCGAGAAGGTTACCGAGATGGCCGATAACCACGGTGTGCTGGAATACAGCCATTCGGCCGGTATCCAGTCCTATCGTCGTGCCCTGTGCAACTATTATCACCGTCACGGTATCGATGTGACCCCCAACCAGGTCATCGTCACTACCGGTGGCAGCGAGGCCCTGCAGATGGCTTTCACAGTGTGTCTCAATCCCGGAGACGAAATCATCATCCCCGAGCCTTACTATACCAATTACAATACTTTCGCCAAGTTGTGCGATGCCAAGATTGTCACTATTCCCAGCGATATCAAGACAGGTTTTGCGCTGCCTCCCATCGAGGATTTCGAGAAGGCCATCACGCCGCGCACTCGGGCCATCATGATCTGCAATCCCAACAACCCCACGGGTTACCTTTACACTCACGAGGAGTTGCTCAAGGTGGCCGGTTTGGTGAAGAAATATGATCTGTATCTCTTTGCTGACGAGGTCTATCGCGAGTTCTGCTACGACGGCCATAAGCATTTCAGCGTGATGCAGCTTGAGGGTTTGGAGCGCAATGTCATTCTGTTCGACTCGGTGTCGAAGCGCTATAGCGCTTGCGGTGCCCGCGTGGGATGCATGGTGACCCGCAACAGTGAGGTCTATTCCATCGCCATGCGCCTGGCTCAGGCTCGTCTTTCCCCGCCATCGTTCGGACAGATTTTCGGCGAGGCTGCCGTTAACACTCCTCAGGAGTACTTCGATGGTGTCTACAACGAATATATCGCCCGTCGAAATGTTATCGTCGAAGGTGTCAACAAGATTCCCGGCTGCTTCTGCCCGATGCCCAAGGGTGCTTTCTATACGGTCATAGACCTGCCTATTGATGATAGCGACAAGTTCTGCCAGTGGCTGCTGACCGACTTCAGCTATGAGGGCGCCACCGTCATGCTGGCTCCCGCTACGGGATTCTATGTCAATCCCGAGCGTGGCCGCCATCAGGCTCGCATCACCTACTGCATCTGCATCGAAGACCTCAGGAAGGCCATGAAATGCCTTGAGGAGGCTTTGAAGGTTTATCCCGGACGCACCAGATAATGACCCGCGAGGAAAAAAGACAACAAGTGATATGCTCCTGCATTCAACAGCAGGAGCATATTGCTACTATAGCCAAACAAGAGATGGACTCGGCGCAGCAGCAGAGCAACGACTACGGGGCCAATGTGGACCGCTATGACGCATATCGCACCAAGATGATGCGCTCGAGAGACATGTTTGCACGCCAATATAGCAATGCACAGACGGGAGTGCGTTACCTGCAGGACCTCTTGAAACTGCCTCCTTTCGATGCTGTCGAGCATGGCGCCTGCGTGGTGACCGACAAGCAGAAATTCCTGCTCAGCATCGGGGCCGGCAAATTCAGTAATGGGAATGAGGTATGGTTTGCCATCTCGGCCCAGACTCCCATCTACTTGGCACTGAGGGGTAAGAGGGTCGGAGATTCTATTGTCTTCAACGGACAGACCCAGACTATCAAGGAAATCTTTTGAACCATGAAGTTGTTTTTCAGATACTTCGCCGTTTTTGCGGCATTGATTGCCGCTTATCTGCTTTTCGGAGCAGGCGCCTATCTGATGCCTGACAGTGCCGTGCAGAAGCATGTGCAACGGACTTTGGCAAATGGCGACATGAACGAGGACCAGCCCCGAGCCATCTTGCCACAGATGTTGCAGACACGCATGGACAACTACACTGATGCCATCATCCTCAACCAGGCCTATGTGATGCGTCAGGAGGGCTTCAAGTCGGGAGTCCTTTCGGTGCCCCGATGGTGGGCCCCCAAGTTGCCCTACGAGGTGCTACGTGACGGGGTCGACGGACAGGAGATGGAGATCTGGCACTATGCACGCTACTGGCACGGGAATACCTTCCTGACGCGTTATCTCCTCGTGGCCTATGACTATGTCAACATCCGTCTATTATTATATATTGTATCGTCTTTGCTGATGATATGGTGCGGTGCGCTGTTGTGGCGTCGGCAGGGATGGCAGACGGCTATGGCTGTGGTGTTTGGACTTACGGTATGTTTTGCTTTCGTGATGCAGTTCTCCATGCAGTTCGCACCGGTGCTCATCATTGCTTTGGCGGGCATGGCGGCACTGTCGCGCGGTTGTAACCCGGCGATGACGGCCTTTGTCGTGGGTTCGTTGACCTGCTATTTCGACCTGCTCACTGCGCCGATACTCACGTTGGGTTCACTGCTGGTGGTTCAGGCTGTCACAAGCAGTGAGGAGAATGTGTGGAGAGGATGGTGGCAGAGTGGCAAGTCGGCACTGTTGTGGTTTGTAGGCTATGCCGGCACATGGATTACCAAATGGATTATTGCCACGGTGTTTACCTCGGAGAACGTAATTGCCGATGGAATAAAGAATATGGTAGGACGGTCCTCGGGGATTGACGATTTTACCCGCTGGGATGCCTTGACGAATAATCTCCAGATGCTTCCATGGAAATATATCGCATTGGCGGTATTGGTGTTGGCGGTGCTGATGGCGGTATGGTTCAACGCTAAGGGCTGGCGCCGCGCGGTGCAGTTGCTGCCCATAGCGCTGCTGCCGTGTGGATGGTATCTTTTTGCCGCCAATCATTCCTATTGGCACAATTGGTTCACTTTCCGTGCCCAAGCTGCTTCGGTGACCGCTGTTTTGCTGGCTATGATGCAGATGGTGGATTGGAATAAACTTAGAAAGAAAAAAGAGGATGAAGAATTATAAGGTGGCGGTGTTGCTGCCATGCTACAACGAAGAGAAGACCATCGGCAAAGTGGTGCGCGACTTTCGCGAGGCGTTGCCGGAGGCCGATATCTATGTTTACGACAACAACTCGACCGACCGCACTGCCGAGGTGGCCACTGCTGCGGGAGCTATTGTGCGCCATGAGTATGTACAAGGTAAAGGCAACGTTATCCGCCGTATGTTTCGCGAAGTGGAGGCCGACTGCTATCTTATGGCCGATGGCGACGACACTTATCCGGCGCACCATGCCAAGTCAATGGTGGCATCGGTGCTTGAACAACAGGCTGACATGGTAATTGGCGACCGTCTGTCGTCGTCCTATTTTACAGAGAACAAGCGCCCTTTCCATAACGTGGGCAACCGTCTTGTGCGTGGTTTGATTCGTCATTTGTGGCGCACTCAAGTGAAGGATATCATGACGGGTTACCGTGCCTTCAGCCGTCAGTTTGTAAAACTTTTTCCGGTGATGAGCGGCCAGTTTGAGATTGAGACCGAAATGACCATACATGCCCTTGACAAACGTTTCCGTCTGGTGGAAATTCCCATCGACTATCGCGACCGGCCCGAAGGAAGCGAGTCGAAACTCAATACCTTCAGCGACGGGTTCAAGGTTCTGCATACCATTGCCACCCTCTACAAGGAGTATCGCCCCTTGCGTTTCTTCGGTTGGCTTGCAGTGCTGTTGGCGGTGGTGGCGGTTGCTCTGTTTGTCCCGGTGTTGGTTGATTATCTGCACACGGGGCTTGTGATGCGGTTTCCGACGCTTTTCGTTTCCCTGTTCCTTTTCCTGGCAGCATTGCAGTCGTTCTTCACTGGACTATGTCTCGACGTGATGGTAGAAAAGGATCGCAAGGCTTATGAGTTGAGAGTAATTGATTTTGAGCGGGGAAAATAGTTAGAGCCTTTCCAAAATGATGTCACCTATCGAGGCTTCCATAGCGTTGGGAGCCTCGAATCTTTTTGGGTTGGTGGGAAGGAGGTCATATTGTATGCTTCCGTCGGGGAGTGGAAGTGGTTCGCCCCAACCGAGAAGTGGAATCTGCTGGTATTCGCGTTGGCGGTCGGGCAATGGGAGATTGTCGGGGTAGGGGAGCAAGTGGTCGAATTTCACTTTGCTGCATCGTGGAGCGCTGATCTCGAAATGGGTGCAGATGTCGTTGCTGACGAGTCGGAAACGGCCAGAGCTGTCGCTGAAGGTGTTCATGCCGACGCTCCAATCCTCGTTCCAGCCACGAATTACGGCACCCTCGATGGGATGGCCGTCGGTATCCACAATGCGGCCGGTTACAGCCACGTTTTGATAGGCCAACATGTTGTAGTAGTTCACTGGCGGCATCAAGTCTTCGTCGGTCATCACTCCCAAACATACCCATCCCATGTAGCTGGCCAAATCGGCAGCAGGTTTCCGTTTCCCATTGCTATCGCGCAGGCCTGTGTATTGGGCCTCGAAATTCACGCCTTCGGGGCAGTCCTGGAATTCCCACCAACCGTAGCCAATGGCGTTGTTGATTTTTGCGTATCGGTAAGTCTCCCACATGAATCCCACTTGTGCGAGATAGGGCACGGAATCTCCGTCGGAGGGAAGCCCCGTCTCGCCCACCATCCACGGCTTGCCCGTGTAATGGCTGTACCACCACATCTCGGCTTGTGCTCGCAGGGGGTGATAGGTGTGCATCTCAAGGAAGTCGACGGGCAGCATGGCAGGGTCCCATTCGAAGACCTCAATGGGCTCGGCGGTGGACACGGTGAAGAGCTGGTGGGGCGCATTATCGCGCACCAACTGTCTCCATTCACAAACGATGTTGAATGCGTCGCATTTTTCGCGCAGGGGTTCGGTGTCGAAATAAAGCGGCTCGTTCATCAGGTCGTAGGCCCAGAGTGCCGGAAGGTCGGCAAGGCAGCGCATGAGGCCGATGGCATAGTCGCGCCAATAGCCCTCAAAGGGAGACTTGATGAGTAGCATTACGCGTAGCCCGGCACTGTCGGCCTGTTGCACCATGCGGCGTGTGGCGCGGTACATGGTCGAGGTGTCGCCACTTTCGTTCATCACATCGAGACATACGCGCACAGCGTTGAACCCCCATGAGGCAATGGTGTCAAAATGCTCACGGACGTTGGTTCCAGTATACCAAGGTGCGGGTACGACTTGGTCATCCTTGATGAATGCCTTGTAGTTAAGCATCTTGGGGAACCATTCTTTTCCGTCGATTTCGAACATCCAGTTGTTCAAGGAGACATAGCCTGCTGCGGCGACAGGAGGCCTCTCGTCACAGACGGCACATTCCAATTTCTTCTTGCTGCATCCGACAAGTAGCAGTGTCATGATTATAAAAAGCGTAGCTTCCCTCATGTCTATCTTATTCCTTGTTTGGCAGCCTCATAGTCGGGCCAGTCGAGAAGGTCCCAGAAACGCTCCGAATGGTATTTGTGTCCAAATGAATCAACATAAGCTTTGAATGTCATGGCCTCATAATGGATGGCTTCATGCTTGTATTGCTTATAATGGAAGAAGGATAGGTAGGAGACAGCGGCAAAGAGCACCAGTAACATGATACGTGGAATCCGTTTGCGATTGAGCATCCACTCCACGAAGGCCGCCAGTGGCACCGCCAACAGACCGTAGCAGTCTACCATCGAGCGCTGTCCAAAGCATCCGCCGTACCACCAGCACCACCAACACATCAGCACATACAGGTTGAGCACAAGGAAAACCAACGTGGCGTAAAAATAGTGGCGGTGACGTTTGTACAAGGGTATCAGTCCGAGGATGGCAAACACCATTACTGGGGTGTAGATAAGCCAGCCTTTGCGGAATCCGAAGATCCCTTCCAGAAGTTTGGGCTGTGTCCAGAAGAAGTGTTCATTGTTGGTGTAAGAGTAGAATAGAAGATGGCCGGTCAAAACATGCCAATAGATCATCTGGGGAATCCATATTACCACGGCTGAAGCTGCCATCGTTAACATCATGGGAAGACGATGGATATAGAGTTGCAGCCTCTCGACGAAGTCCTTCCATGAGGTGATGCCGTAAAGCAGGAAGTAGACCACTACCAGTGCGTCCGACGGGCGAACGAGGGCGATGAGACCAATGTTCAATCCTAATGTTATGGTGCTCCACCAGGAGGGCTTTCGGTACCACTGCTCCGTCTGGTAGAGGAAGATGCAGATGAGGCCAAAAAGAAAACCATGAGAGTAGGCTCCTTCGTAGGTACTGTACCAAAGAAGGTTGGTGGCCAGAACGGTCACTCCAAGCACAATGGTTGTTGTTAGTTCGGAGAACCGACGCAACAACACTTTCCGAAGGAAGACACATCCGAGCACTACCCAGAAGATGCACGCAAAAACGAGCGCTGCAGCATAGGGTGGGCTGAAACCGTCGGCAGGATAGCCTAAGGGTTTCGCCGTCAGATGCGCCATTAGGAAAAAGGGGCAATAGAGCATGCTCAAGCCCATAGTGGTCTTGATGACGAAGGTGCTGTCAGGCGGGACTATCTCCGGCCAATAATAGTTACCACACACATAATGATTGAAGTCGTTATGGATAAACGACAATGTGAGGTCTTTCTCAACGAAAGTGGCCGGCAGATAGGAGTAGAAGTTGATTACGTCGTGATCAATTACCTTTTTCGGAGTGTTGAATATTTTTATATCAAGCGCCTTGATGACCAGTACCGATGCTATCAGTATGACCATCAAGGCGCTCAGGCTGATGTTCCTTTTCAGTTTCATCAACAAGAGAGGGATTAGTATCCAAAAATCTGTTCGAGGGAGAGTTTCTTCACCTTGCCGAATTTCGCGAGGGCGTTGAAGTCGATCTCGCTTTCCTTGCCAAGAACGAGGTAGAACTTCTTCTGACCTTTGATGTACTGCTTCTGGAAGTTGACCAGGTCGTTCATAGTCATTTTCTGGTAAGCCTGGAAATTCTGTTTGCGCAGAGGTTCCTTGAGACCCAAGCGCTCGCACTGGATGTAGGTGCTGATGATGCCGAACTTGGTGGTGCGTGCGGTGCGGGAGCTGGCGATGAGGGCATCCTTTGCCAATTTGAAATTGGCTTCCGACTGCGGCATATCGTTGAACAGTTCCTCATAGGCGTCGAGGGCGTCAAACAGCTTGTCTGTCTGGGTGATAACGTTGGCGCTGTTGTAGAACCAGTCATCCTTGTGGAAGGCGCTGCTGTAATAGCTGCTGGCGCTGTAGGCGAGGGAGCGTTTTTCGCGCATCTCCTGAAAGACGATGGCGTTCATCGAGCCGCCAAAGTATTCGTTGAAGAGGTTCACCTTCGGTGCGAGAGCGGGGTTGTACTCGGCGCCGCGGAAGTATTCGGTGAGGTAGACATTCTTGGCGTCATAGTTCACGAAGAGCACCACGTTCTCGTCGGTGGGCTGAGGATAGTATATTATTTTGGCAGGAGTGTCCTTGGTGGACTTCACGGTGTGAATCTTGTTGATGGTAGCGGTTAGGTTATTGAGGCTTAGAGGCCCATAGTAAAGAACGCGATGCTTGTAAGTGAAGAGATTGTGGATGGCATCAGTAAGCTGCTTGGCGGTGTAGGCACGGAGTTCGGCGTCGCTCTCGGTGGATTCCTTGAGGGCTTTTTCGCCATAGATGCCGTAGGAGTTGAGGGCGCGGAAAGCGGCACGCTGATTGGTCTTGTTGTCGGTGCGGCTTTTGATGGCACGCTCGACGAGCATCTGCAAAGCCTCGTCGTTGGGCTGGCAGGTGGCCATAATCTCTTCAACGAGGTTCATAGCCTTCTCCATATTCTCGGCCAAGCCGCTGATGCTAATGCTGATGGTCTCACCACTCACATTGAAACTCCACGAGCAGGCCAGTTTGTAGAATTCTTTCTGCAGCTGCTCGGCGGTGTGCTTGTCGGTGTTGAGGTATTCAACCAGGTCGGCGGCGAGGTCAATAGTCTTGTCGGTTGTGCCGCCAAAATCGAAGCGGTATTGCAAGTTGAAGGTGCCGTTCTCAACGTTCTTCACATAGAGTATCTCGCTGCCATTGGCGGACTTGCCCTTCTGCAGGTCTTTTTTGAAGTTGACGAAGACAGGCTGGATGGGTTTGGCCTTTGCAGCGTCGGCTTTCACTTGTGCCAGGAAGGGGCTCTCGTTGTCGCGGTTCACGCTGATGGGGGTGATGGCGGGTTTGACGACTTTGGCCACGGGGTCGGGGGTATCCTGGTGCTTGAAGATGATGACGTAGTTGTTGTCTTTAAAGATGCGGTTGGCGAAGTCGACGATGTCCTTCTTGTTGATCTTGGCGAGTTCATTGATCTCGTTGCAGACATCGCCCCAGTTCTGATGCTGTACGAAAGCGTATGCCATCTGGGAAGCGCGGCTGTTGTTGCTCTCAGCTTGCTTCATAATCTGAAGTTTCAGTTGGTTGATGCTGGCCTCGAGGAGGCTCTCGTCGAACTGTCCATCCTTCAGAAGGTCGATTTGTCCGAGCAGCAGGTCGCGCAGCTGGCCGAGGCTCTGGCCCTGGGTGGGACGGCCGCCGAGCATGAAGGCGGCATAGTCGTTGAGGGTATAGGTACCGGCGTAAGCACCGAGGCAGAGCTGCTTCTGGTTGAGGTTGAGGTCGATGAGGCCGCACGAGCTGTTGTTGAGCACATACTCCATGGCCTGAGCCAGCAGGGCATCGCGGCTGCCGTTACCCTCCTCGATGCGGAAGGCGATGGTGAGGCTCTCGGGATCCTGGCCGTTGACGAGGCGGATGACGGGGCTGGTGATGGGAGCTTCCTTCACCTTGTGGAACTCGGGCACATTGCCGGGAACCCAGCTGCCGAAGTATTTGTCGATAATCTTGATGGCCTCGTCGGGGTTGAAGTCACCGGCCAGGGAGATGCACATGTTGTTGGGCACATAGTAGGTGGAGTGGAAGCGGTAGATGTTGGTCATCGAGGGATTCTTCAGGTGTTCGATGGTGCCGAGGGTGGTCTGGGTGCCGTAGGGGTGGTGGGGGAAGAGGGCGCGCATCATCTCCTCGTTCACACGGCGGTTGTCCTGTGCCAGGCTGATGTTCTTCTCCTCGTAGACGGCTTCGAGCTCGGTGTGGAAGAGACGGAGCACCAGGTTGGGGAAGCGGTCGCCTTCCACCTTGGCCCAGGTCTCCAGCTGGTTGGCGGGGATGTTCTCGACATACATCGTGTAGTCGTTGCTGGTGAAGGCGTTGGTGCCCTCGCTGCCGATGGCCGTCATGCTCTTGTCATACTCGTTGGCAATGGCGATAGTCGAAGCCACATAGCTGATGGAGTCAATCTGGTGGTAGATTTCCGCACGGCGTTTGTCGTCGGTGGTCTTGCGGTAGACCTCGTAGAGAGCCTCAATCTTGTCGAGCTCCACTTTCTCGCGCTTCCAGTCGGTGGTGCCCAGTTGGTGGCTGCCCTTGAAGAGCATGTGCTCCAGGTAGTGGGCGAGGCCGGTGGTTTCCTTGGGGTCGTTTTTCGAACCCGCGCGCACGGCGATGTAGGTCTGGATGCGCGGGGCGTCCTTGTAGACGCTCATGAACACCTTGAGGCCGTTCTTCAGTGTGTACTCACGTACATTCAGCGGGTCGTTGGGATAGGTTTTGTACTCGTACTTCTGTGCACTGACACCCTGAAAGAGCATCGCAGCCACGAAGCATAGCATTACGGTAACTTTTTTCATTTTTCTATTATTAATCAAATGTTTATATAAGAATTCGTGTTAGGGTTCCAAATGCAAATATACAAAAAAAACTTGTTTCACAGAATGTCTAGGTCGTTTTTGTGTAAAAAGTGTGAAAAAAGTAACAATTCAGTCTCTTTTTTTTTGTATCTTTGCAGCCAAAGACTATCTTCTAGAGGGAAAGGATAATTTGTTATAGGAATTTGATAATCAAAATCTAAAATAGAACTATTGAAAATATAGAATGATGAAAAAAAACTCCTTGAGAACTCTTTTATACTATAGTATTTTTGCCTTGGCAATCTTGCAGACTGTGGCCTGTAGTAAGGACGAGATAACCAATGTTGATTCAGGTAATGATGACAATATAACCGACACTATCATCGTCGACGATGAAGACTATGATCGTATAGTAGCCATTGTTTTCTCTACATCGGATGACGCAACGGTGACAGGTACCGGCGACAGTGTGACAGCCGTAGTGAGTGGTAATGATGTGACGGTGACCAATACCAGTAGTAAGAAGGTGATGTACCGGATCTCCGGCTCGACCAATGATGGGTTCTTGAAGATATATAGTGGTCGAAAACAGGGAATCACACTGGATGGTGTGAGTATTGTGAATACGCGTGGCGCTGCCATTAATGTGCAGGGACTTGTCGAGAATCCCAGTAAAGGCAAACGGGTGGATTTGGTGCTTAACGGCAGCAGCTTGTTGGCCGATGGAACTGTCTACAGTCTCACGCCCGACAATGAGGACGAGAAGGCTACAGTGTTCAGCGAAGGCCAAATTGTTATCAGTGGTAATGGCGAACTGACAGTTGATGCCAAGGGCAAGGCCGGCATTACCAGTGACGATTGGGTGCAATTTGCGTCAGGTAAAGTGAATGTCAGTTCTTCGGCAGGCCATGGTGTACGAGGCAAGGACTATATCCTTGTTAGTGGTGGCACGGTGAATGTCAGTGTGTCAGCCGACGGCAAGAAAGGATTCAGCAGTGACTCGCTGGTGCGCTTTGATGGTGGTGAGACCACCCTCTCCATTACGGGGAATACAGTGGTGACTACTGAAGATGGCGTGAAGGATACCAGCGGAACCGCTGGTGTTAAGGCCGACCAACTCTTCATAATGAACGATGGCGTGCTGACCATCACCAACAGTGGTACAGGAGGAAAGGGTATCAGTTGTGATGGCCCAGCCTATTTCCGCGGTGGTATGGTTGACATCGCAGTGACGGGATCCAACTTTGGCTCGAGTAACGGCGGAGGTGGTGGACATGGTCCTGGCGGTGGTGGCTGGGGTGGCCAAAGCAATGATAATAGCGTAGGCGCCAAGGGTATCAAAGTGGATGGAAATATGGAGATTTCAGGCGGGAAAGTCACTGTCAAGGCTTCGAATCACGAAGGTATAGAGACCAAAGGTGCTCTGACCATCAGTGAAGGAGAGGTGTATAGCCAGTCGAACGACGACGCCATTAATTCGGCTTCCGACATGACTATCACGGGTGGCATGGTTTGCGCCTATTCCACAGGTAACGATGGCTTCGACGCCAACGGCAACTGCTATATTCAAGGGGGTGTCGTCTACGCTATCGGTAAGGCCTCTCCGGAGATGGCTATCGACGCCAATACAGAGGGTGGCAAAAAACTTTACATTCAAGGGGGAGTCATTATAGCCATCGGTAGTCTCGAGAATGGAGCACAGCTGACACAGAGTTGTTACCAGGCTTCGTCGTGGACGAAAAACGCATGGTACAGTATTGCCGTAGGGGAGGAGATATACGCCTTCAAGACACCGTCGAATGGAGGCACGAAGTTGATAGTCTCGGGTTCACAGCAGCCGATGGTGAAGAAGAGTGTGACTGTCAGCGGAGGTGCTGAGAGATGTAATGGTATGCTTAATGAAAGCCCCGAAGTAAGTGGTGGCAGTGAAGTAAGTTTGACCAGCTACTCTGGCGGAAATGGTGGTTGGGGATGGTAAGATGGTGAGTGTATGATGGTTTGAAATAAAGCAAGATGAGAAGATATTCGATACTTCTGGCCATGGTTTTCATTCTGCCTTTCGGATTGATGGCGCAGACCGATGTGAGTTTGGATTCAGAGGTGGGCGGACGGCTTTCTTTGATGTTCAATAAAAAGTTGTCTAAGGGATTGCATATCAGTCTAGAAGAGGAAATAAGGATGGACGAAAACTTCGGTTCGTTCAACCGTTTCCACACCACGTTAGCTCTGTCGTACAAGGTTCTCCCCGAGTTGAAGGTGGGCGTGGGATATGCGTTGATAAACCCTTATAGTTCCAGTGAAGCGGCATTTAAAAACAGCCGACATCGTCTGATGGTCGATATGGCCTATACTTACCGTTATGGTGATTGGAGCCTCTCTCTTAAAGAACGTTTTCAAGCCACTTACCGAAGTGGCGAAATGAATGAATATCAGAACCCTCGCACGACATTGGCTTTGAAGAGCAGACTAAAACTTACCTACAAGGGATTCCGCCGTTGGGAACCTTATGGTTATGTGGAGATGCGCAACACACTGAATGCTCCGGTCATAAAGGCCAACTTCGATGGTACCTACTACATCACCGATGCAGGATCTCGAACAGGAGAAGCTGGATGGTTCCTTGACGGTTTCAGCGGATGGTATGTGAACCGCTGGCGCGGAGCTCTCGGCGTGGAATACCGTCTGTCCAAAACTGGCCGACTGGAGGCTACACTCTTGGCCGATTGGGAGACCGACAAGGTTGTTGACGCGAATGCCGAGGGAACGAAGCTGAAGTCTTACACCCGCGAAAGTGGCTTCATAGGATGGTTCGCGGTGGGATACAGTTACTCGTTCTAAAAATGATTAAATTATAGAAAAACAAGATTTTAGAAATATGAGAAAACAGTTGTTACTATTGATAGTGGCTTGCCTGATGGGAGGTGTCTCGACGGCACAAAGTGCGACGGATAAACGCGAGCGCAAGAAAAACCTCGTAGTGAGGGAGTGGAACCAGAAACAAGGCAGTAGTACCCCATATCTTGACAATGTGGTGACATACGACGAATTGGGCCGTAAGGTGGAGGAAATAGAGTATGCCTCCTACGGGCAGAAGAAACGCACCACCTACAGTTACGAGGGTACTTCGACGAAGTGCAAGGAACAGGTAGAATACAACGAGAAGAACAGGCCTGTCCGCATCAAACAGTTTGAATACAACGAAGACGGCACCCGCAAGAAGCAGTACAACTATAATCCGAACGGCAAGTTGGAATCGACGAAGACCTTTGAGTACTCGTATAAATAGCCATACATGAATGTGCTGGAACAGATGGAACCCATCGGGTTGGAGGACATGAAGGCCGTGCGGCTGATGAACCGCATGGATCAGAAATATATGGCCGCGGTAGACCAACTGGACGAACTGCTGGGCAGGGTGGCCGCGGGCTACTATGTACAGCATATTGGCGGCAACCCACAGGCCCCTTACCGCACGCTCTATTTCGACACCGATGACCTCGCTATGTACACCATGCACCACAACAAGAAGCTGAATCGTCAGAAGTTGCGCGTGCGCACCTACCGTTCGACAGACACCACATTCTTTGAAATCAAAAACAAGGATAATAAGGGGAAGACGCGCAAGGTGAGAATTCCCATCGACGTGACGCTGTTCGACCGCAGCTTGGATGTACCTGAGGTGTCGGAATTTGTAAATAGGAAGACTCCTTATCCAGTCTCGGTGCTGCATGCCTGTCTGGAGAATAGATTCGAGCGCATTACGTTGGTCGACAAGGGAATGAGGGAACGTGTCACTATAGACCGAGGTATCGCTTTCCACAACCGTGCCACCGGAATCGATGCAGATGTCAGCCATCTGCTGGTTATCGAGGTGAAGCATGAAGTGGGGGCTCCTACGTCCGATATAGAGAAGGCACTGCACGAAATGCACATACTTCCGAGACGAATGAGCAAATACTGCATCGGGACTGCATTGACAGACCCCATTGCCAAGAAGAACCGATTCAAAGAAAAACTATTATACATCAAAAAATTAAAAGCAAAATAATATGAAGAAACTTTTTGTGATAGGTTTACTCGGTTTTATTGGACTCCTATGGCCAATAAGTGTTTATGCTGAAACCGATGACGACCTGTTGATTGCAGATCCAGAACCGTCGTCTTTCCATGAAGCGCTGAAGAATAACTATAGGGAATCGATATTCGTATCGGGTTCGGACTACAACAGCGACATTGCCAACCGCTTTGGCACAGAAGAAAATGCAGTGCAGTTTTTGGATGGCGAAGAGGAAGGAACCCCGTTCTTTTATGGGCCAAGACTTTATAAGATGCTGATATTGTTTGGTATCAATCTGTTGGTGTGCTGGATTATCACCCATTTCTTCTACTACCGGAAGAGTCACCGCAGGGATTATTATTTCACCTATATTCTCTTCAGCACCGCCATTTTCTTCATCCTCTATCAGTTGCAGAACATGAAGGTGGAGGTGGGCATCGCCCTCGGTTTATTCGGTATCTTCAGCATGATACGCTATCGTACTGAACAGCTACCTATACGTGAGATGACTTATCTGTTCGTACTTATCGGCATCAGCATTATCAATGGTGCCGGCATGGCCACAAGCTATGTGTCGTTCATTGCTGTCAACCTGATTTTCATCCTTCTTATCTGGATATTGGAGGCGGTAGGTATGTCGAACCGCAACGCGCAGAAAATCATTACCTATGAGAAGATAGGCCTCATCCGTCCCGACCATCGCGAAGAGCTACTTGCCGACCTGCGGGAGCGCACAGGACTCGACATTGTCAAGGTCCAGGTGGGGAGCATCGACTTCCTTAAAGACACCGCATTCCTGAAGGTGACTTACGTCCCTGACGATCCGGAACCCAACGATATCGAGATGGTGACGAAATTTAAGAAGAAATAAAATCTCCCAGAATGTAGTCTGGCAAAAGAGGAAAAAAGTTATCAACCCATGGGTTTGATAACTTTTTTCCTGTGTGTACAGTAAAAAGTAAAAAATATACTATTTTTACAAGTGGAAAATGTGCTGTGTAAATGGCGCAAAAATTTTGTTATCAATAAGATGAATAAATATAGTACGATGAAAGACAATGTCAAAGAACTGACCGAGGGCATGCAGCGGTTGTGCGCCATTGCCAACCGGATAGTGGGCCATCAGGGCGAAGTGAGCATGATTGAGCGGGATATGCTGCTGGAGGATTTGCGTCGTTTGTACGATGTGGCCCTGCGTCTCCATGTCGATGGAACAAACAATGTGGAACAAAGTCTGGTGAGCGAGGAGCACAGTGCAGAAAGCGGTGAGCGTGACGCGGAAATGCCAGACGAAGAGATGCTGTCGTCGACGGTTATGGCCACGATGGCGGCAATGAGCGTGCCTGCAGAAGAACCGGAGCCTGCCCCTGCTCCCGAACACACGCCTGTCCCTGAACCGGAAATCACGCCTGAGCCCCTTTCGGAATCAGAGCCTGTCATGGAGCAGCAGCCCGAGTTGGAAATTCCTTCTGAGATGCCCAAAATCGACGATATGGTGACGAATGAAAACAGTCTGCTTTTCGACGAGGTGATTATTGAGGAGAATCCGAAGGCGCCCTCTTATCTGGAACCTGACTTGGAGCCGGCAGCCGACGATCATGTGCCCACACCTGTTCAAGAGACTCCGGTGGAAGAGGCTGTGGCAATGGAGGTTTCCGAGCAGACAAGTGAACCCAAGATGGGTCGTCAGGCATCGTTACTCGACTACTTAAAACAGACGGTGGAGGAGAAACCTACGGTGCGCACAATCGGTGATACCTTGGGAGAGGTCGAGAATGGTAAGAGAAACGGAGAGACTGGATGGAACCAGAAAGTGTCGGATCTAAGAACGGTGATTAATATCAACGACAAATTCAGTTTCATGAGCGAGTTGTTCCATAACAACATGAAGGCTTACAACGATTTCATCCTGCGGCTGAACAGCATCGACACTCGTGACGAAGCGCTGCTGTGTGTGAACGAAGTGTCTGCTCAGTATAAGTGGGATGAGAATTCCCTGGCCGTCCAGTCGTTCTACAAGATATTCGATAAGAAATTCTGATTTTATGGGCAAAGCGATTCTTTTTTCGGCACCGTCGGGTTGTGGTAAGACGACAATTATCAAGGAGTTGATGTCTTTTTTCGATAACTTTGACTTCAGCATTTCTGCCACCTCACGTGCGCCGCGCGGGGAGGAGGAGAATGGGAAGGATTACTATTTCCTTACCCACGAGGAGTTTATGAATCGTGTGAGAAAAGATGAATTTCTGGAGTGGGAAGAGGTTTACAGTGGCACTTGCTATGGCACCCTGAAAAGTGAAATCGATCGTATCTGGGATATGGGGAAGGTGATAGTGTTTGATGTCGATGTGAATGGTGGACGCAATATTAAAAAATATTTTGGCGACAATGCCCTCTCTATTTTTGTGATGCCACCTAGCATCGAAGTGCTGGAGCAGCGGCTGCGCAGTCGTGGCACTGACAGCGAGGAGGCTATTGTGAAACGTCTTGGCCGCAGCGCTGAGGAGTTGAAACAAGCCCCGGCATTTGATGTGACTATTGTGAACGACGATTTGTCCCGTGCCGTGGCGGAGACTAGGAAGGTGATAGAAGAGTTTTTGAATGCATGATAGCTTGATGTATGAATGAATAGGAACAAGTTGATACAGCTGTTGAAGAAGTACGACTATGTGGTCGTTTTCTTCCTGTTGGTAGTAGTGAGTGTAGTGCTGATGTCGCGCACCAGTTATTACCAGAGTTCCCGTCTTATTGCCTGGACCAACAGCATTGCTGGTGGTTGGTATCAGGGAGTGCATAGCATCAGCGGCTACTTCGGCTTGAAGGGCGAGAATGACCGTCTGGCAGCGGAAAACGCTCGCTTGAGATCTCAACTTGCCTCATCGTACTTCAGTAGCACTGATGAATGGATTGATATCGACAGCACTTATACGGTCAATGACACGAGCTACCGTCGTCGATTTACATATACGGAGGCTCGTGTCATTAAAAACTCATGGAGTCAACAGAATAACTACATCATGATCGGCAAAGGGTCGGCACATGGTATATCGCCCGACGACGCTGTTATTTCACCCGATGGAATTGTAGGAGTGGTGGTGTCAGTGTCGAAAAATTTCTCCACCATCATGCCGGTGTTGCACAGTGACAGCCACAACAATGTCAAAGTAAAGCGTACAGGCCTCAGCGGATCACTGGTATGGGATGGAGATGACTACCGCTATGCGCAGGTGGTCGATGTGCCGACAACAGACAAGTTCATCCAAGGCGACACCATTGTCACTTCTGGCCTTGCTCTCGATTTTCCCGAGGGTATTCTGGTGGGTTATGTGGTAGATGCCGAGAACCTGTCGGGAAGTGGCTTCTACAAGATGAAAATCCGCTTGGCCACTGACTTTAACAAACTGGATCACGTCTATGTCATCAAAAACCATTTCCGGGATGAGCAGAAACAACTGATGGACCAAACCACAGCACGAGACAGAAAAGATAAAAGATAAACAATATGAAAAGGTTATTATCCATTTTGACACTGGCCTTGCTGGCCTCGTTCTCTTCGCAAGCCCAGATTCTTTACAAAATATCGGGCAATGGTCTCTCGAAGCCTAGCTACATCGTGGGCACCTATCACCTTGCGCCGGCAACCTTTGCCGACAGCATCCCTGGTCTACGTGAGGCCTTTGCAGCCACCGAACAGGTGTATGGCGAAGTGGACATGATGGAAACGTTGGCACCAGAGAATGCTGCCAAAATGCAAGCAGCGATGATGCTTCCCGAAGGGAAGACACTATCGACGCTGCTTACCAAAGAGCAGATGGACCGTTTGAATGCCTTGATGCGTGAACTGATGGGAGTGGACATGACCAACGAGGCGGTAGCAGGACAACTGGACAAGTTGTCGCCCATGGTACTGGAGACTCAGTTGACACTTTTGGTGTACATGAAGAATATGAAGAGTCTCGATCCGACAGATCTGATCGACAACTATTTCCAACGCGAGGCCACCAAAACAGGCAAGGCTATCGGTGGCTTGGAGTCTGCTGAGTTTCAAATGGAGTTGCTCTATGGCGCTCCGCTGGAGGAGCAAGTGGAAGGATTGATGTGTTTCGTCGATAATTTTCAAGAAAGTACTGAAATAGCCGACTTCATAGCAGCGGCCTACTTTTCCCAAGATCTCGATATGATTGGTGAATTGACCGTCGAAGAACAAGAGGGTGCATGTGGTGGAGATCCGGAAAGCTCTGCCAAACTGATATATGACCGCAACGAAAACTGGGTGAAGGCTATGCCCGATATTATGAAGCAGGCCCCCACATTCTTTGCCGTCGGTGCCGCTCATCTTTGTGGTGATAAAGGAGTTCTGCATCTGCTTGAAGAGGCTGGCTATAAAATAGAGGGAGTAAAGAAATGAATAAGCAAACCTGGAGAATCATAGGCCGCTTCATACTGCTGATTTTGATTCAGCTTCTAGTTCTCAATCATGTGTATTTGGGAAGTTATGTGATTCCTATGCTCTATCTGTTGGCCATTCTGATGCTTCCCACAGACATGAAGCGCATTCCCATGCTCCTCACGGCCTTTTCTACAGGATTGCTGATTGATATTATGAACAATATGTTGGGTTTCCATGCCTTGGCATGTACTGTGATGGTTATGATGCGTATCCTTTTTGCCGACCGCATCCTTACGCGTGGCGAGCCGACCACGGTATCTACCCCCAGCATCTACACCGTCTCACCCCAGTATTTTATCAGTTACCTTCTGATACTCCTAACCATCTTCTACCTGGTGTTCTATACTGTCGAGCTTTTTGGATTCCGCAGTTTGGGTGACCTCCTCTTCGCTACTGTGACCAGCACCGTGACCACATCGTTATTGGCAGTGCTCTACCAGTTTATCTTCCTGAAAAAAGAAACGATATGAAAAAATGGCCGCTAATAAAGTGGAATATGCTGTATGCCAGCATGTTTTTTGTTTTTTGCATTTCACATTTCACTAGTGGTCAGGCTCAGACTGCCATAGGCCATTGGCGCGATTGTCTCGACTATTCCAGAGTGAATCATGTGGTATGTTCCGACGATTGTGTTTATGCAGGTACACGCGGTGGCATTTTCTGCTATGACTTTGAAGACAACACTCTCACACGTAGGTGTAAAGGTAATGGCCTCAACGATGTAGGGATTGCGACATTGGGCTACGATCCTGTCACAAAGTGCTTGGTGGTGGCCTATAGAAACTCTAATGTGGATCTCGTTGTCGACGGCCACCTATACAATATCTCTGATATCAAACGCAGCGAGATACCTGGCGATAAGAGCATCTTTCATGTGCGTTTTGCCAACCGTCAGGCCTACTTGACCACGGGCTTCGGCGTGGTGGTGGTGAATATCGACCGCCAGGAAATCAAGGAGACCTGGTACCTCGGCGCTGGTGGCGCTTTTACTCCGGTCTACGACCTCGCTTTCATGTCCGACAGCATCTATGCTGCCACGGGCGAAGGGTTGAAACGTCTCTCTCTTGATGAGACTCATCCTACGGTCAGTGACCGCTGGACCACTGATCCCCGCCTCAACGGTTCAAGTGTCTTTGAGCTGGCAGCAGCAGGAAGCCACCTGTTGGTGGCCGCTAGCACTTATCTGCCCGACAGCAGTGTGGTTTACACCAAGGACGACACTGGTTTCGTGGCTACATATTTTGGCGATATTCGCTCCATACATGAATCCAATGGCTACCTGACTATCTGCCGCGACGGTGGCGTGATGATCTTCGATACCGCCCTGCACTATTATGGCGACCGGTTTACCTACCAATGGGGGGAACTCGATGCCAACGATGCAGCCTATGACCGCAACGGCACCCTGTGGGTGGCACACCCGTGGGAAGGTGTTGTGGGACTGCACGGGGATGGAACCGAAGAGTATCACCGCCCCGATGGCCCCGCCTCTGCCGACAATACCTATCGCCTGGTTCCTTTCAACTACCGCATGATGCTTTGTCCGGGAGGTCATACCTCTACCTATGCGAATAGTTACCTCTCTCCCGAGCTGTTCACTGCCGTGGGACGCGAATGGAGCTCCCTCGACAAGACAAACGGCATGCTCGACGGTATGCACGACTTGGTGGATGTGGCTGTCAATCCCCTCGACACTAACGAGTTGATTGTTGCCTTATGGGGCTATGGTGTGGCTTCCGTCCGCAACAATCAGGTGCAGACTTTCTTTGACGCCGCTACCACCAGTGGAGCCCTGGTACCTTATTCCTCGGGCTCTTATAGCCGTCTGAACACCGGCGCGGTGGCTTTCGACCGTAAGGGTGACCTCTGGGTGCTCAACTCCCATAGTACCCATGCCCTCGCTGTCAGGCGCTTCAACGGTATGTGGGAGAGTTTCCCCACAATGTCGCTGGCCGCTACGCCTGAAGTTGACAAACTCGTGTGTGACAGCGTCAACGGCTATAAGTGGTTTTGTGGCCGCGACAACGTCATCTATGTCCATGACGGTGTAAATAGGATGGCAAAGGTAAACCCCAACAATGGCAGCAAACTCTCTACAGATGCCGTCACCGCCCTGGTGCAGGATCAGAATGGCAACCTATGGCTTGGCACCAACAAAGGTATCAAGGTTATCTATGATGGATACAAGGCGTTTCAAAACGGTGGCAGTGGCGAGGTCTCTCCAGTCTCCTGTAGCAATATCACTATCACCAACGGCGAGTTTGCTGAATATCTCATGGCTTACGAGAGTGTCACCGCCATTGCCGTCGATGGCGCCAACCGTAAGTGGGTTGGCACTGCCAACGGTGGGCTCTACCTTATCTCTGCCAACGGTCTTGAGCAGCTTGAACACTTCACTGTCGCCAACAGCCCACTCTTCTCCAATAAGGTTATCTCTCTCGGTATCAACGAGCGCACGGGAGAGATTTACATAGGCACCGATGCCGGCCTCCAGGTATATCGTTCCACGGCCACCTATGCTGAAAGTTTCCCGCTGGACCGGGTATACGCCTTCCCCAACCCAGTGCGACCCGATTACGACGGGCCTATAGCCATCAAGGGATTTACTCGCAACGGTATTGTGCACATTACTGATGCCGCGGGACACACCGTCTACTCTACCACCGCCAATGGTGGCCAGGCTATATGGAATGGACGCAACCACAGCGGAGAGCGTGTGGCATCAGGTGTCTACTATGTTTTTGCTTCCGACGAGCAGGGTGATAATCGGTCGGTTGCTAAAATACTGGTTGTTAGGTAGTTTTTCTCAGTAGTCCATAACTCTTATTTTTTGACGAAAAGATGCTTCTCTCCACTCCTGGTCTAGTGCTTCATACCACGCCCTACTCCGAGTCCTCGGTAGTGGCCAAGGTGTTCACTCGCCAGCTGGGTGTACGGTCCTATGTCATCAAGGGAGTCCGTGGTCCTCGTGGACGGGTGAAGCAGAACCTCCTACAGCCCCTCTCCAGCCTCGATATGGTGGTCTACGATAATCCCAAAACCGACCTTAACTATATCAAGGAAATCTTTCCACGCCATCCGCTCCCCGCCACCCATATTTCGTTACCTACTCAAAATGCCTTGTGCTTTTTCATGACGGAAGTCCTCTACAAGGCGCTTCGCGAGGCAGAGCCTATGCCCGCCCTCTTTGATTATATCGAATCTGCCCACTTCCAACTCTTATCTCTTAACTCTAATCTCACATCTCTTCCTATCTCCTTCCTCCTTACCGTCGCTCGCCATCTCGGTATCGAGCCCCTCGACAACCGCTCCCAGCGCGAGCCCCTGTTTGACATTCCGGAAGGGCGTTTCGTCTCCTCCTTCACCGATACCACCCTCTCGCCCGAGCTCTCTTCTCTCCTCCACGAATACCTTCACCCATCGTGTGTCACACAGCCCCCGCCGCTTGC
>JAEEGH010007588.1_pt1 | contig 26017 bp, 25 predicted proteins | sample 9134181 | NCBI WGS metagenome assembly JAEEGH01 (sample SAMN16246544, study PRJNA631951) | gut metagenome | biome: gut microbiome; feature: rumen; material: DP-attached | host: Bos | place: Iran: Karaj | collected 2018-10
TACAATTATCTGGAAATACAAAAAGAAAACGTGGACAATTTACTTCGTCTACGCTCTCCCAGGTATCGCCAAACACCTTGCATACTTCAACGAGTAAAAGTCCACGCCTATCGACGTGAACATTAACCTTTACTCTTGTATGCTCTTTGAAATTTGGCGATTTCGGGTGAACAAGAATCAAAATCTAACGCTTCATCCTATATGTCCGTATATCTATTTCCTAGCCCATAGGCAATCAGTTTTATTTGTTCAACAATTATATATTTATGTCTTTTATCATCTTGGTGACGACATTAATCATTTGTGGGACATCTTCCTGGATAGTCTTGAATACGACATCTGAATCAATCTCGAAATAATGATGGGAGATTTTGTCACGCATCCCCATTACACCTTTCCAATATATTTCAGGATATTTAGGAAGCAACTGTCCATCTGTCAGTTTGTCCAGCCCCTTTACGGTTTCGCCCAAAGCTATCAGGTTCATACAGATGGCATCTAGTCGCATCATGCCACTGGAAGAACACAAGAAATCATTTGGGGTATCTACGACAGAAGCCCGCTCAATAATAAGCTCTAACATCGCCTTGATTTTCTGAAGGCTATCGATAACTAATTCTTTATCAAACATAGATACCGTCTCTTAATATTCTTTGTCGTAACAGGCTATTCATATTATCACGAACACGGACAATATCAACTTTCGAGCCCAACAGCTCTTCCAGTTCGCTTTGGATCATGTCCAATGTGAGGAACGAAGGGGCTTCGCCTTCGTAATAGACATCAACATCGCTTCCTTCTTTCTGTTCGCCACGTGCCACAGAGCCAAAGATGCCGATTTTCGTCATCCCATATTTTTTCTGAGCCGTTGACTTGTAACATTTCAGTAACTGCAATATCTCTGCCTTTGTCTTCATATTCGTAATTTTATTCCGCAAAGATATGGATTATTTTCGAATAAAGCAAGAAAACCAGCATTTTTCTTTGGATAGAAGCGTTACGGCGTGACAGGCGTGACAGTAAAAAATAAGTGGTAAGGCTATGAACCCTACCACCTAAATTCTATCATAAAAAGATGAGATTACAATCCGCGAGCCTTGAGGAGGCTGGAGGCATCAGGCTGTTGCATGCCCGTGAAGTCGGAGAACATCTGCATGAGGTCGCCAGTATTGCCACGACTCAGAATCTTGTCGCGCATATCCTGACCTGTCTCGGGCTTCAGGGCACCACGCTTGGCAAAGACGTCGGCAATGTTGACAGCGAGGACTTCGGTCCACAGATAGCTGTAATAACCAGCGGCATAGCCACTCCCCCATACGTGGTTGAAGTAGCTGGTGCTATAGCGAGGCGGAATCTGCGGGTTCAGCAGTCCGATTTGGCGCAAAGCCTCCGTTTGGAAAGCGGCAGCATTTTCGGGCGTGGGAACATCCTTGGCGGGCAGCATGTGCCAAGCAAGGTCGAGGCAGGTGGCTGCAAGGTTCTCGCCCAGGGCATAGGCCGTCTGGAAAGTGATGCTCTTGAGCATGCGCTCCTTCAGTTCGGCAGGCATCTGCGCACCCGTCTCGTAATGGCGGGCGAAGTGGTCGAACACCTCAGGAATAGCTGCAAACGACTCATTAAACTGCGAGGGCATCTCCACGAAATCGCGATAGACGTTGGTGCCTGCGAGCGTCTGGTATTCGCAGTTGGAAAGCATGCCGTGAAGGGCGTGACCAAACTCATGGAACATAGTGGTTACCTCGTCCCACGTCAGCAAGGAAGGCTGACCCTCAGGGGCCTTTGCCGTATTACAGACATTGAAGATGATGGGCAACAGATTCCAGCGATGGGTCTGCTCCTGGAAGGCATCCATCCACGCTCCTCCGCGCTTGGTGGGTCGACGGTAGTAGTCGCCATAGAACAGGGCCAGAGGCTTGCCGTCCTTGTCGATAACCTCGAACACGCGCATGTCAGGATGATAGGTAGGAATATCGGTGCGCTCCTTGAAGGTGAGTCCATACACCAGATTGGCTGCATAGAACACACCATTGACCAGCACGCTGTCGACATTGAAATAAGGCTTCACCTCATCGTCACTGATGTCGAGCAACGCCTTCTTCATCTTGGCAGAATAGTAGAAGCGGTCGTAGGGCTCCAGCTTGAAATCGGCACCCTCACTCTTGCGGGCGAAGTCCTCGATAGCCTTCGTCTCGGCATCGGCCTTGGGCGAATATTCCTTGATAAGGTTCTTCAGGAAGGCATAGACATTCTCAGGCGTCTTGGCCATCGTGTTCTCCAACGAATAGGCAGCATAGCAGGGATAGCCCATCAGCTCAGCCTGCTCGGCACGCAGCTTGGCAATTTCACAAACAATGTTGAAGGTGTTGTGCTCAGCCTTGGTACCATCGGCACGATGAACGGAGGCTTCAAAGACACGCTTGCGCAGGTCGCGATTGTCGAGGCTGGCAAGGATAGCCTGCTGGGTGGTGTTGACAATGACGATAGCGTAAGGCGCCTTGCCTCCACGACTCTCGGCATCTTTCTTGCACTGGGCAATGTCAGCATCGCTCAAGCCTGCCAGGTCTTCCTGCTTATCCACCCAAACCACAGCGTCGTTGGTAGCAGCCTGAAGCTGGTCGCCCCACTGCTGTTGCAGGTCGGAGATGCGCAGGTTGATTTCCTTCATGCGCTTCATCTTATCCTCAGACAAGAGGGCGCCCTTGCGAACGAAATACTTGTAGATTTCCTCGAGCAGTTTCTGGTCTTCGCCCTTCAGCGAATCGTGCTCACGGTCATACACCTGCTTGATACGCTCGAAGAGAGGTTTGTTGAACGCTATCTCGTTCTCCAAATCGGTCAGCATGGGCTGGACCTTCTTCTCTATCTCGCCAATCTCAGGAGTCTTGTCGGCATCCACCAGAGGGAAGAAGGTGCGAGTGACACGGTCTAACAACTTGCCACTATCCTCGAAAGGCAGGATGGTGTTCTCGAACGTAGCCGAGTCAGGACAATCCACAATCTTCTGGATGTTCTCGCGCTTCTCCTTGATACCAGCCTCGAAGGCAGGGAGATAGTCGGACGTCTGAATCTTGCTGAAATCAGGCGCACCAAAGGGCAGAGAACTCTCTGCCAGCAGAGGGTTCTCGCGAGAATTCTGCTGGCAGGAGTTAAATGTTAGCATCATAACGGAAGACATTCCGATAGCTAAAATAGTTCTTGTGTTCATCACTATTCACTTTTTCACTAGCGAATGCGCTTACTGGTGTTGTTCGCGCAACAAGTCGTTAACGGTCTTAACGGGGTTGAAGGTAGAGAGAGGCACCTCAACGAAGATGGTAGACCAATCGCTCATAGCACCATTCCAAAGACCTGGCAATTCGAGGGCCTGCAGTTCCTTACCACTCTTTGACTTCTGAGAGATGAAGCCCGTGGTGGGGTCGACAAACTTAGGCAGGTCGAAGGCATTGCCCTTATAATCCTTCACAGCACAAACGAGGTCAACGGGATTGAAGTGAGTGCCCTTGGTGAACATCTCCATATACTCCTTGTTCGACTTGTCAATCTGTGAGCTTTCCAGAATCTGGAGGCTAACGGTGCCATCCTGATTATAGGTCAGGAACGGGCCACCACCAGGCTCGCCTACATTCTTTACTACGCCACACACGCGCATGGGGCGATTGAGCTTCTTGCGCAGGTAGATAACCAAGTCGGCATCTTCCAATTCCTTGATGTCTGCCTTGCGACAGCACAGGTCTTGCTGTACGAAGCGAATGATTTCCTCAATCTGCTCGTGGGTGTACTTGCCAGAATCCAACAGCTCGAGATATTCGAAGGCTTTCTTCTGCAAAGTAACCAGAACACCAGCGATGATCTGTTTCCACAGAACGGTATCGCCCTTCAAACGGTCGGGCACTACATTGTCAATGTTCTTCACAAAGATAACGTCGGCCTCAATCTCGTTCAGATTCTCAATCAGCGCACCATGTCCACCTGGACGGAACAACAAGGAACCATCTGAGTTGCGGAACGGAGTGCCGTCAGGATTGGCAGCAACGGTATCGGTAGAGGGCTTCTGCTCAGAGAAGGTGATATCATAGGCAATGCCATACTTCTTAGCATACATATCGGCCTTCTGGGCCACCTTCTGCTTGAACAGCTCCATGTGCTCGTGAGAAACGGTGAAATGCACGTGGGCCTCGCCATTAGAGGCAGCATAGAGTGCACCTTCGACCAAGTGTTCCTCCATCGGCGTACGAGGACCCTCGGGATAGTTGTGGAACAAGAGCAAGCCCTTGGGCAACTGACCATAGTTCAGTCCTTCAGCCTTCAGCATGTTGGCAGCAACAGCCTTGAAGTTACCCTCCTGAATCAGCGCCTTGATGCCCTTGCCATTGTTCTTCTGGCAAACAGCATCCAACTCACCGTAGAAGGCGAACTTGTCGATATTGTCAAAATACTTCTTCTCAAAGTCCGTTGTGGGTTTGTCGTAATCGGCATCCACGAAAGCGAACATATCCTTGAACATACGGCTTGCTGCACCTGAGGCAGGTACAAACTTCACCACGCGCTTGCCAGCAGCCTTATACTTCTGCCACGCATCTACATACTTTCTTCCCTCGTCAGAGGTAGGAGCCACAATGCCACGTCCGATAGCAGCAGCAGCCTCCAGTTTCAGGAACGGGAAACCAGTCTTGAACTGTCCCAGTTGAGTCTCAATTTGCTGCTCAGAGATTCCCTTCTGAGCAAGCTGTTTCAGGTCTTGTTGTGTAAGCATATTGGTATATATTAAAAATAATGTACGCGCGATTATTATATTTCGTCTCTCGACTTAGAAGGGCAGATCGTCTGTACTACCCTCGCCTGCGGGTTCCTGAGCAGGTGGGAAGGGAGCGTTGGCGTCCTGTGGTGGGAACGGTGAAGCCTGAGCGGGAGCAACGCCTGGAGCAGCTGCTACGGGAGCCTGGCCACGAGTGACGTTGTAGGCACGAATCTCATTGAACCAACGTCCATTATACTCATGAGCATCAATATCGAAGCTAATGGTGATGTCCTCACCCATCTGAATATTAAACTGCTTGATGCGGTCTTCACCAAACACACGGAACACACATTTCCTAGGATACTGACCAGGAACCTCGATAACGAATTCCTGAGACATCCAAGGGTTACCTGTACGTGAAGAAACGCCACTGTTAGCGGGCAATACTGCAATAATTTTTCCTGTTAAATCCATAATACTTTATACGTTCTTTTTGAATTAATTTATTGTTTCAGATTGCGAAATTACGGAAAATAATTCTAAAATGAGAATTTTTCCTCGATTATTTTTGCTATTGAGCCAGACTTTTTGTATTTTTGTGCTCAATTAAGAATATGGAACAAAACTAAAAGTATAAATACTCATGAGATTTACCGTATCAAGCACTGCGCTTAGCAGCAGACTCAATGCTCTTTCGAGAGTAATCAACAGCAAGAATTCACTGCCTATCTTGGCTGATTTCCTGTTCGACATTCAAGACAACGTACTTTACCTGACAGCCTCTGACAGCGAGAACGTCATGAAGACACAGCTCGAACTGACAGAGAGCGACGGCAACGGACGCTTTGCCATTGGTAACCACGACTTGCTGGAAGCTGTAAAGGGCTTCTCAGAGCAACCCATCACTTTCGATGTGGACCAGACTACTAACTTGGCAAAGATTTCTTATCAGAACGGTCTGTTCTCACTGCCCATCGAGAATGCCGATGAATACCCACAGCCTCAGGGCATGGAGTTTGCAGCCCACGAGATTACAATCCCCAACGCTTTGTTGGCTGAGAACATCAACCGCACCCTGTTTGCCACCGCTCAGGATGAGCTTCGCCCTGTGATGAATGGTATCTACTTCGACCTGACACCTGAGTGTCTGGCTATCGTTGCTTCTGATGGTCACAAGCTGGTGCGCAATCGTCTGATGACTATTCAGGGCGAGCCTGCTTCCTTTATCCTGCCTAAGAAGCCCGCTGGTCTGCTGAAGAACTTGCTGGGCAAGGATGGTGGCGACGTAGTGATTCGCTTCGACGAGCGCAACGCACAGATCAACTATGGCGAGGGCGAGATTATCTGCCGTCTGATTGAGGGTCGCTATCCCAACTACAACTCAGTAATTCCACAGAACAATCCTAACCTGCTGACCGTTGACCGTCTGGGCTTGCTGGCTGCTCTGCGTCGTGTACAGCCTTTCGCCAACGATTCCAGCAATCTGATTCGCTTCCACGTGGAAGGTGGTACCCTGCAGTTGAATGCTGAGGACTACGACTTCTCGAAGACAGCTACAGAGCGCATTGCCTGCGAGTATAACGGACAGCCTATGAGCATCGGATTCAAGGGTGCTTCGTTCATCGAGATTTTGAACAACTTCGAGTGCACTGAGGTTATCATCAAGTTGGCTGATGCAAGTCGTGCAGGATTGGTACTGCCTTCTGAGCAACCAGAGAATCAGGATGTGCTGATGCTGATGATGCCAATGCTGATTAATGATTAAGAAAACTAGAAGTTAGAAGAATTTAGAAGAAGGAGGAAGTTTGAAATAAAATGAAACTGAATCTTAAGAAACCACTGGTGATTTTCGACTTGGAGACTACGGGCCTTGACTTGGTCAAGGACCGCGTCATCCAGTTGTCATATATTAAGGTGTTCCCTGACGGGAAAGAGGTGCGTGGCGACGAGCTCATCAACCCTGAAAAGACGATTCCTGAGGTGGTCGTACAGTTGACTGGTATCACCAACGAAGACGTAAAGGACAAGCCAACCTTCAAGCAGTTGGCTTCGAAGCTGAACGAGGTGTTCGTAGGCTCCGACATAGCAGGATATAACTCCAACAATTTCGATGTGCCCTTGTTGGCTGAGGAGTTCCTGCGTGCGGGCATTGACTTCGATTTCTCAAAGTGTCGCCTCATTGATGCCTGTGCCATTTTCAGAAAAATGGAGCGCAGAAATCTGGCTGCTGCCTACAAGTTCTATTGTGGACGAAAGATGGAGGATGACTTCGAGGCGCATCGTGCTGACCAAGACACGGAAGCAACCTATCGCGTGCTGATGGGCCAGTTGGACAAGTATGCCCCTGGTGCCAACGATGACACAGAAAAGGTGTTGGAGAACGACATGGATAGTTTGGCTGAATTCTCCAAGACAAGCGACAATGTGGACTTTGCAGGTCGCATTATATGGGCTGACGTCAATGGACAACGCACAGAGGTGTTCAACTTTGGAAAACACAAGGGCGTGCCCGTAGCCGAGGTGCTACGTTTCGACCCTGGATACTATAGCTGGATACTGGCTGGCGACTTCACCTATAACACCAAGCAAGTGCTGACACGCATCCGTTTGCGTGAAGCCAACAAATAAACAATGCTTAAAGGAAAGAAAATCGTATTAGGTATAACGGGCTCCATCGCTGCCTACAAGGCTTGCTACATCATCAGAGGACTGGTTAAAGCTGGTGCCGAAGTGCAGGTAGTCATCACCCCTGCAGGCAAGGAGTTCATTACCCCCATTACCCTATCAACGCTCACCCAGAAACCTGTGGTGAGCGAGTTCTTCTCACAACGTGACGGTACTTGGAACTCGCATGTCAAACTGGGCTTGTGGGCTGACGCTATGTTGATAGCTCCCTGTACAGCCTCAACATTGGGAAAGATGGCAAATGGTGTTGCTGATAACATGTTGGTAACCACCTATTTATCGATGAAGGCTCCTGTGTTCATCGCGCCCGCTATGGACTTGGACATGTACCAGCATCCCACCACGCAGGCAAACATGGACCGTCTGCGCTCGTTTGGCAATCAGATCATCGAGCCCCAGAGTGGCTTCCTGGCTTCTGGCTTGGAGGGCAAGGGACGTATGGAAGAACCTGAGAACATCGTGGCTTATCTGGACAATTATTTCGAGGAGAAAGACTTGCAGGGCAAGCGCATCATGATAACAGCAGGTCCTACGTACGAGAAGATAGACCCCGTAAGGTTCATTGGCAACTACAGCAGTGGGAAGATGGGCTTCGCGCTGGCTGAGGAGTGTGCGCGTCGTGGCGCTGAGGTGACGCTGATTGCAGGTCCTGTCAGCATGTCGTGCTCTGCAAACATCCATCGCATAGACGTGGAGAGTTGCGAGGAGATGTACCAAGCTGCTACCACCACTTTTGCCAACATGGATGCAGCCATTCTTTGTGCTGCAGTAGCCGACTTCCGTCCTGAGAACGTTGCCACAGAGAAAATCAAGCGCGAGAAGGACGATTTGGTCATCCGACTGAAACCAACGCACGATATTGCTGCCCAACTGGGACAGATGAAGAAGCAAGGACAACTGCTGGTTGGCTTTGCGCTGGAAACTAACGACGAGGAGGCTAATGCACAGAAAAAGTTGCAGAAGAAGAACCTCGACTTCATCGTGCTGAACTCGCTACAACGCAAGGGCACTTGTTTCCAGTCGGACGACAATCAGATAAGCATCCTTTCAGCCAACGGACAAGTGGACTTCGACAAGAAGCCCAAGACGGAGGTGGCCAAGGATATCGTGAATGAGTTGAGCAAACGACTATAAGCCAAAGATGAGACGAGGGACGCTGACATACAGGTTGATGATAACCGTTATGATGGTGCTTTGTGGCGTGATGGCCTCTGCACAGGAGTTAGAGGTAAAAATCAACCTCAACACGCAACAGATTGAGCGCACGGACAAAACGGTGTTTGACAATCTGCAACAGACGCTGGAGCAATGGATGAACGATCGTCAATGGACTGAGTTGCAGTTTCAGAAGCACGAGCGTATCACAGTCAACTTCAACCTGACCGTTACGAAGTATGATCCTTCCTCGAATCTGTTTGAGTGCACAGCGCTGATTCAGGCCAACCGTCCTGTCTTCAATGCTACGTACAACTCCACCTTATATAATAATAAGGACGCGCAATTCAATTTCCAGTTTGCGCAGTTCGACCAGCTGAACTTCAACGATGAAATGGTAGACAACCAGCTGACTGCCCTGATGGCGTATTATGCCTACCTCATCATCGGACTGGACCTCGACAGCTTTGCGCCCATGGGAGGAACGGACATTCTGATGCGATGCATGCACTTGGTGAATAATGCGCAGGATTTGGGCTTCTCAGGATGGAAATCGTTTGAGGACAGTCGCAACCGCTTTGCCATTATCAACGACTATCTGGACGAGCAGATGAAACCCTTCAGGCAGTTGCAATACGACTACTATCGCACAGGGTTGGACGAAATGGCGAACAACGTGGAACGTGGACGCACCAACATTTCAGAGGCTTTGGAAAAGGACTTGAAAGTGGCTCACGAACAGAAGCCACTGAGTCTGTTGCCACAGATTTGGACAGACTATAAGCGCGACGAGATTGCCAACATCTACGAAGGAAAAGGAACGCAGAAAGAAAAACAGGCTATTTACGACATGCTGATGAGCATTAATGCTGCACAGAATGAAGCCTGGGAGAAAATAAGAAAGTAAAGCATGTTACAACAACTATATATCAAGAACTTTACGCTGATTGATGAGCTCGACATAGAGCTGCATCCAGGCTTCTCCGTGATTACGGGTGAGACGGGTGCAGGAAAGTCTATCATTCTGGGAGCCATCGGACTCTTGTTAGGACAGCGAGCTGACTCGAAGAGCATCAAGCAGGGAGCAGACCGTTGTGTGATAGAAGCACACTTCGACTTGTCGCGCTACGACCTGAAACCTTTCTTCGACGAGAACGATATTGAATACGACGATCACGACACCATCATCCGTCGTGAGTTGACAGCTGCAGGCAAGAGTCGTGCCTTTATCAACGACACCCCTGTGGCACTGACGATGCTGAAGGAGTTGGGCGATCAGCTGATGGATGTTCACTCGCAACACCAGAACCTATTGCTGAACAAGCAAGACTTCCAGCTGAACGTAGTCGATATTCTGGCTAACGACAGCAAGGAACTGGAAGATTACCAGCAATGCTTTGCCAACTATCAGCAGAAGACGAAGGAGCTGAACCAGTTGCGCGAAGAGATAGAACGCAACAAGCAGAATGCTGACTTCCTGCAATTCCAGTATGACGAGCTGGAGGCTGCACAATTGGTGGAAGGCGAACAGGAAGAATTGGAACAGCAGAGCGAGACCATGTCGCATGCTGAGGACATCAAGACGGCACTCTATGAGGCAGACAATGCCCTGAATGGTGATGAAAGCGGAGTGGTTTCGCAAGTAAAATCAGCCTATAACGCACTGAATGGTATCAGCAAGGTAATGCCAAAGACTGCTGAACTGACAGAGCGCTTGGACTCTTGTCGCATAGAACTGAAAGACATTGCTGACGAGGTGAGCCAACTTTTGGAGCGCACTGATTTCAACCCTGCAGAACTGGACAATATCAACAATCGTCTGGACCGTCTGTATGAGTTGGAGAAGAAATATCATGTTGAAACCGTTGAGGAACTCATCCAGCAGCGCGACGACTTGAAGTTGAAACTCTCGCACATTGAAAACAGCGACGAAGCAGTGAGCGAGATGGAAAAGGAAGTTGCCAAGCTGCGGAGCCTATGCGCACATCGTGCCGAGACTATATCGACCATGCGCCAAGCCACTGCGGACAACATGCGGAGCCAGTTGGCACAACGTCTCGAGCAACTCGGCATGCCCCACGCACGCTTTGACGTGAGCATCACGAAAACAGAACTGGGAAAGAACGGACAAGACAGCATCTCGTTCCTCTTTTCTGCCAACACATCCACCCCACTCCAACCTGTATCGCAGGTGGCCTCAGGTGGTGAGATTGCCCGTGTGATGCTATCATTGAAAGCAATGATCAGCGGAGCTGTGAAGTTGCCCACCATCATCTTCGACGAGATAGACACGGGTGTGAGTGGAAAGATTGCTGAGAAGATGGCACAAATCATGCAGGAGATGGGACGCACGGAGCGACAGGTTATCTCCATTACCCACCTGCCTCAGATAGCTGCTCTGGGCAGTCATCACTATCGTGTTTCCAAGGAGGAAACCAAGAATGGCACTGTCAGCCACATGACAGAACTGAACAACGAAGAGCGCATCACTGAGATAGCCCAGATGCTGAGCGGAAGTGACATCAGCGATGCTGCCATACAAAATGCAAAAGAACTTTTAAAGATATGAAACGACTATTTTTCATGATAGGCTGTATGCTGTTGGCTACAGTCTCTTACGCACAAAATCCCGCTTGGACAAAGAAAGCAGCGCAGGCAGTATTCACACTGAAGACATTTGGCGCTGATGGCTCATTGTTGGCCAGCGTCAATGGTTTCTTCATCGACGAACAAGGTCAGGCAGTCAGCAGTTTTGCTCCTTTCAAGAACGCCCAGCGTGCTGTGATTATCGACGCACAAGGCAAGGAGATGGAGGTAGATTGTCTGATAGGTTATAACGACATGTACGATGTGGCCAAGTTTCATGTGATTGCCAAGAAGACACAAGCCTTGAGCATTGCCCAGAATGCTGCCAGCAATGGTGCCACGCTGTGGCTGATGCCCTATGCTGTGAAGAAGGTTCCTGCTTGTACTAAAGGAACGGTAAGCAGTGCCGAGCAGTTTGGCGAAGGCTATACCTATTACACCTTGGATATGGAGACATCCGATCAGCAGGTGGGTTGCCCCATTCTGAACGAGCAAGGTGAAGCAGTAGGCATTCTGCAACCTTCAGCCAATGGAAAAACGACTACTGGTTATGCTGTCAGTGTCCGCTATGCCAATAGTCTTCGTATGTCTGCACTGAGTCAGAACGATCCCGTTCTGCGTACTGTGAAGATTGCCAAGGCTTTGCCCGATGATCAGAGCGAGGCTACGTTGGCACTCTATGTTTCATCCTCAACGATGAGCACTGAAGAGTATGACCAACTTATCAACCGGTTCATCGAGAAATTCCCACAGTCTTCTGATGGCTATATCTATAGAGCTCGCCAGAAGATGGCTAAAGACGATTTCCAAGGTGCTGACGATGACATGAAGCAAGCTATCAAAGTGGGTGATATGAAGGACGATGCGCACTATCAGTATGCACAGATGGTTTTCCAGAAAATACTCTATAAGGACGACAAGCCCTACGAGCCTTGGACACTCGATTTTGCATTGGAAGAGGCAAAGGCTGCATACAAGGTAAATCCTCAGCCCGTCTATGAACAGCTGCAGGCTCAGATTCTGTTTGCCCAGCAAAAATACGATGAAGCCTATAACATTTATATGGAACTGGCTAAGACTGATATGATGAAGGCAGAATCCTACTATGCTGCAGCCCAGTGTAAGACGCAGATGAACGATAAGGAAGCGGCACTTGCCCTACTCGACAGCGCTGTCAACACATTCACCAAGCCTTATATCAAGACTGCTGCACCTTATCTTTATGCTCGTGCACAGGCACTCTTCGAGGCCAAGAAATATCGTCCTGCAGTGAACGATTATAATGACTATGAGACACTGATGGCTGCACAACTGGGTGCCAATTTCTATTTCCTTCGCGAGCAGGCTGAGTTTGCTGGTCACCTTTACCAGCAGGCTTTGAACGACATTCGTCGTGCTGCTGAGATGGAACCCAACGAACTGGTTTATCGTGCAGAGAAGGCCAATGTCGAACTGCGTGTCGGAATGATTGACGAGGCCATAGAGTCAGCAAAGGGTTGCATCAGTATGGCCCCTGAAGGGAGCGATGGTTATCTGTTGCTTGGACTGGCTCAGTGTGTGAAAGGACAGAAGGCTGAAGGTCTGAAGAACCTCGCCAAAGCAAAAGAGCTCGGCAACAGCCAAGCTCAATCACTGATAGATAAGTATTCTAAATAATTTCAGAAACTAATAAGGAATCAGAAAGGCAGTGGACCTGCTGGTTCCTCAAATCCTCCGAATGGTGATGCATCAGCTGAAGGCTGTGCGTCATCATTCATTTTACTACCCAGTATCTCACCTCCATTATCAGGACGCTTCGAACCCAGACGACGATCCTCTGGATTCTCGAAACGGGTAAACTCGCCTCGGAAGGTCAACAGCACATCGCCCGTAGCACCCTTACGATGCTTGGCAATGATAATCTGCGCCATACCATGCAGGTCGCGCCCATTATCATCCTGATAGATATGATAATACTCTGGACGATGCACAAACAGCACCATATCCGCATCCTGCTCAATGGCACCCGATTCACGCAAGTCTGACAACTGAGGGCGCTTGCCTTCCAATCCTTCACGACTCTCCACACCACGATTCAACTGCGAGAGCGCCAGAATGGGAACATCCAACTCCTTAGCCAGTCCCTTCAGCGAACGAGAGATGGTTGACACCTCCTCCTGACGAGAAGAGAAGCGCATACCATTGGCATTCATCAGCTGCAGATAGTCAATCATGATAATCTTCACACCATGCTCACGAACCAGTCGACGAGCCTTGGTGCGTAGTTCAAAAACAGAAAGACCTGGCGTATCGTCCACATACAGCGGAGCACCCAAAAGTCCATTCAGCCGTTTATCCAGTCTGTCCCACTCGTCTGGTTGCAATTGTCCGTTCAGTATCTTCGAACCCTGAATCTCACAACAGTTTGAAATCAGACGGTTCACCAACTGAACGTTCGACATTTCCAACGAGAAGAAAGCCATTGGTACCTTATAGTCTGCTGCAATATTCTTGGCCATAGAGAGGGCGAACGAGGTCTTACCCATTGCAGGACGACCTGCAATAATCACCAAGTCGGAAGGTTGCCATCCAGAGGTGATATCGTCCAACTTATGATAGCCTGTAGGCACACCCGTCAGACCATCCTTATTGGCTGCAGCCTTCTGTATCACGTCTACCGCATTCTTGATGACAGGGTCAATCTGCGTGTAGTCCTTCTTCATGTTTCGCTGACCCAACTCAAAGAGTGAACCTTCAGCTTCTTGCATCAAGTCGTCTACATCAATCGTCTCGTCAAATGCCTTTGTCTGGATATTGCTTGAGAAGGATATCAACTGACGAGCCAAAGATTTCTGGGCAATGATTCGCGCATGATACTCGATATTGGCTGACGAAGCAACTCGTGAAGATAGTTCTGTCACATAACCTGGTCCACCAACATCCTCCAAATCACCTTGTTTCGCCAATTGCTCTGTTACTGTCCATACGTCTACAGGCAACTCGTGCATCGAAAGTTCCATGATGGCACGATACACTTTCTGGTTGCGAGGCTCATAGAAACTTTCAGGCAACAGCATTTCACAAACCACCGCATAGGCGTCCTTGTCAATCATCAAGGCTCCTAATACAGCACGTTCTATCTCTGTAGCCTGTGGCTGAACATGTGCATACGTATTGTCTACTGGCTGTTGTCTGCGACGACGCTGTCCTCCGCTATTGTTTGTTTGTTCGGGCATAGTTTTCTAATTATTTTCGGGCTACAAAAGTACAAAAAAAAAATGAGAGCACTATCATTCATGCTCCCAAACTTTTCGTCATTTTATGATTTTTTGGAAAACCACTTACTTGCTATTGCCTAATAACTGAGCAATAGACATTTTCGAGTTTTTCGTCATATAGTCAGCTATCCTATCCACATATTCATTAGCGAACACCTCTCGCTTCGTCATCTGATTGACTACCCACTGGATTTTTCCCATGTGGTTGTCACGTTCTTGCTGTGACTGCTGATCATTAAAAGGTAATGGATACAGGCTGAGTATATAGAAAGCCAGACAGTCAGGTACAATCATCGAGCGAACCATCAACTGACGCTGTTCTTCTGAATAATGTGACACATAGAAAGGATAGTCAATGCCCAGATATTTATCCAAGCTAACTCCCAGCGTATTGTTACCCACCACAATGCTCTGGTCAAACGAACCAATCTGAGTGTATATCTCAGGAATCTCCATATCGGGCAATTCCTCTTTCAATCGCTCAAACGAAGCAGCCATTTCCTGGTTCACATCGTCCATATCTGCAAATTCATGCTGTACGTCAGACAACATCATCTGCAACGTAGAATCCTGAAAGAAATACAGGAACTTACTGTTGATATCACGATCGTTCACCTTTCCTAATTGCAGCACATCCTCCAGCAACATACGGGTCTGCGTGGGATAAACGGTATTCATCTGTTGCAAGGCAGAATAGTCTCCCGTTGTCAGATACAGGGTCTCTATACGGTCATAACGCTGGATGCTGACACGCTGTTCTTCAGCGTCAACATCATTGGGCTTCAACTGCCACTGACAGCCGATGCACAATAGCATTATCATGAATAATATTCCGTATATTTTGCCCATTAGGATCAGGAAAAGCCTTTAAATAATTTTAAATTACTCTGCAAAATTACTAAAAATTGTTTTAAAAACCAAATTTTAAACTAAAAAAATTAAATATGAAGGGCATTTTTACCTTAAATTCGTTTATTTGTGTGAAATTTGCAAGAAACAAAACAACTTTTTAGCACAATGAGAAGAATATTTTCACTCCTCGCGCTGACCACATTCAGCACGCTGGCTTTTGCCAACCGAACACTCACTGTCAGTGTTACCAATCCCAGTAATGTTGAACGCACCGATGTGCCCGTTGTACTCTCTTTGGCTTCCTATGGTGAAGTGCGCTCTGCCCTTGTCACCCTGTCGGGCAAAGAGGTTCCTTGTCAGTTGGACGACTTGAATCAGGACGACACCTTCGACGAGCTTTGCTTCTTGGCCGATCTTGGCAAGAAGGAGCAAAAGGAATACACCATCACACTGATGGACGAAGGCGAGCCTCGCACCTACCCTGCCCGTACTTATGCAGAAATGGTGCTGGCCAATACCAAGGATAAGACACTGAAGAAACACCAGCAGAACAACTACATCGAACAACTTACTGCTCGTGGCGATGCTGCTTATACTTATAATGTACAGCACCATCATGGTGTCGACTTCGAGAGCGAGCTCAATGGCATCCGCATTTACTTCGATGCCCGTCAGACCCTCGACCTCTATGGCAAGTTCCATAAGCAGTTGGAGTTGAAGGAAACACAGTTCTATACCCCTGACGACCTGAAGGCTAAAGGTTATGGCGATGATGTGCTATGGGTTGGACAAACCTTTGGACTGGGTGCCTTCCGTGGATGGGACGGTCAGAAGCCTACGCTCGTAGAACCCGTTCGTACACGCACCCAGCGTGTTGTCAGCTACGGACCTCTTCGTGCTATCGTTGAGATTGTAGATCGTGGATGGAAGGCAGACGCCAGCAAGTCACCCATCACCATGACCCTTCGCTATACACAGTATGCAGGTCATCGTGACACGGATGTAGATGTATTCTTCAATAAAGATGTATCCGACTATCGTTTCTCTACGGGTATCATTAATGTGAAAGGTTCTGAGGAATTCTCCGATAAGAAAGGACTTCGTGCTTGCTGGGGTACCGACTATCCTGCTGCTGATACCACCAAGTGGAAGCGTGAGACTGTAGGACTGGCTGTACTTGTTCCACAGAAGAACATTGTCAGCGAGGAACCTGCCAACAAGGACAACTATGGCTATGTGCTCAAGGTCAACGGCAATAAGATGAGCTACAAGGTAACCTACACCTCTGCCAATGAGACCTTTGGTTACCATTCAGCCAAGGAATGGTTCAATTACTTGAAGACGTGGAAGAAAGAAGTTGAGCAACCTGTCAAGATTACAGTTCGATAATCACCTCTTCAAACTTTCCTTCCTTATTGATGATATAGCGGCGAGTCTCCTCCAATTCGGGGCTCGTCGCTTCATGTGACAGATAGTATTTCATCAGCGTAATTTCCCAATTGCTGGTGATATAGTAATCCATCGATGTCTTACCGAAATCGGCAGCTCTGTCCTCTGCTGTCTCTTCATAAATACACAGCTGGTCAATCGTTCTGTGCTGACGATTCATGGTATAAAGATACAATGCAGGGGTGATTGAGTCCTGCATTTCCAGCAACATCACCACCTCATGTCCTGTAGCCCTGGGCATTGCCATCACCTGCAGTTCTGTATTCGACATATAGCCAAACTGGTCATTTAATACGCGAGGCACCTTTGTAAATTCGCCCAGACTTTGCCATTTCTTTCCTTCCGATTGCAAGGGCAACGGGCGCAGACTCAGTTTCAGGAAGAATTCTTCCAGCGGGTCACCATCGGTTATACCCGCTTGGCGTCGCAACTCTTTTACCTGCTCCGCCTTCCTGATACTGTCTACCATCATTTCATAGTAGGCAGCATCCTTCTTCTTCTGTCCGCATGATGCCATCAGCATCACCATGAGACTAATCGTCAAAACTGCAATCTTTCTCATATCTGTTTGCAAAGATACGATTTTTTTCATTATCTTTGCACCATGAAGATACGATTTTTATTCTTCCTGCTCCTCCTGGCTACCTGTGGATGGGCTTCCAACCGCATCTACTCGCCAAGAGTCAAGTCGCTTACCAGCATCGTCAATGGCGACTGGCTCAATCGTCCTGTGATGACGCTAAATAGTTCCGATAAGCTGGTGGTAGGGTTCGACGAACTCTCTCACGATTTCCACCGACTCACCTACCGTTTGGAACATTGCGAGGCCGATTGGAGCACTTCTGAGGATATTTTCGAGAGCGATTGGCTCAATGGTTTCAATAACAACCCCATTGACGATTATCTTCACTCCATCAACACCACCGTGCTCTATACCCATTATCAGTTCAGCATTCCCAATGAGCGTTGCCAACTGAAATTAAGTGGCAACTATCGCATTACCGTATTCGACGAGGATGCTGACAATGAGCGATTACTCGAAGTGGAATTCTACGTAGTAGAGCCTCTGACCAGTGTAGGTCTTGAGGTCAGTTCCAATACAGATATTGATCATAATGTAAGTCATCAGCAAGTCAGTTTCTCACTCAAATACAACGACCTGCACATCAACCAGTTTGAGGACGAACTCTATACCGTAGTCATGCAGAATTGGCGTGAACAGGATGCCCGCACCAATCTTCGTCCCACCTTTGTCAATAATCAGGGAGCCTCTTGGCAACACAATCGTCAACTCATTTTCGATGCTGGCAACGAGTTTCATAAATTTGAAGTGCTCGATGTAAAACACACCACCATGGGACTGGACCATATTGAGTGGGATGGTCACTACTTTCAGGCCTACCCTTTCACCTCAACCGTTCAGCGCAACTATCTCACCGATGTCGATGCTGACGGTGCGTTCGTCATTCGTAATAGCGACAATGTAGAGTGTGACTACACCTGCGATTATGTCTGGGTAAACTACTCACTGCAAACACCCTATCAAGGCGACATCCAGCTTTGGGGACACTGGACCATCGACCACAATCCGGATGCATATAAGATGACCTACGATGATACCACGCAGACCTATTACGCTTCCGTCTTACAAAAACAAGGCTATTATTCTTACCAATACCTTACATCCGCAGGTACCATTGCACCTTCTGAGGGCAACTTCTTCCAGACGGAGAACCGCTATCAAGTATTGGTATATTATAAGGAAACAGGCGCGCGCACGTGGCAACTCGTGGGCTATAGGGCATTAGATTTCCGATAGTCCTCTGGTGTCATTCTGAAATGATGGAAGAATGCTGCAAAGAAATAGTTTGGCGATACGAAACGGCATTCCTCAGCAATCTGCTCAAAACTCATTTCCGTTGTTCTTACCAATCGGGCAGCTTCCTCTATGCGTAACAGACTAATCAACTGACTTGGGTTCTTATCGATATTAGCTGACAGCAACTGATACAACTGGGCCCTTGGCACTCCAGAATTCTGTTCCAGTTCCTTCATCGTGATATTCTTAACATCCTTCTGATTAATCACATAAGGCACCAATTTCAGCATGACATTGACAAAGTCACGGCTCATCACCTGATGTGTCTCTTCCTCATCTCCTTCCTGCATCAGTTTGTTGGGTGCCAGCTCTTCCGTCCTCTGGGCCTCACAGCGATTGGCAAACTGCATCACGCGACGAACCACATCAGTCTCCTCGTTATGACGCATCATTCGCATCTTCACATTCCTGTTATACAGCAGGAAGTTAGCCAGCAACAAACCAAACATCACCAAAGCCAACAGGTAGTAAATACCTGTAGTACGCCACCATGGCTGATGCACGGTGATAATCCAAACATAGGGCTCTGCAGGCCATTCGTCAGGCGTCATCGAAGCCTGTACTTCTACCTCGTACTGACCTGAGTCCATGTTCAACAGCGTCAGTCTCATCATGCCGTACCTATCTACGACATCAGGAGTTAGTCCGTGCGAGAAGACTTTCCAGTCATCATATTTCTTAAATCCTTTTATCCTTACACGGTAATAGGTCTGCATGGGTCGGAAATAGTTCAGTGCCGAGAACTCCAGCTTCACAATATTCTGGTCGTAGTTCAGATTGATTTCTTTCGAACGTGTCACGGCCTTCTCTAGAACCATTAATCCGTCATACTCTTTGCCTGGTTCTACATCCTGTCCGTTCATTTGCAGATGAACCAGTTTCGGGTATAATATAAACTCATCCGTTGTCAGCGTATGGAATGATGCTGGATTGAATATCACCATGTGATCCAACGACTGCATGATAATGTTACCATCGTCCATCAGCGCAGCGGCACCATTGACAAAGGCTTCAGCGGGCACATCGTCCATGTTTACATACGTCTCTACTCTGTATACGGCAGTATCGTTCACAAACAAATGCGAGATACCGAAACTAGTACTTACCCAGATGTCATGAGTGGCATCCTCCACCACAGCATGCACCATTTCGCTACGTAATCCATCCTTCCGTTTGAACATGCGCTCTTTTCCATCCGTTGTTTCCAACTTCAGTCCAGAGTAAAGTCCAGTCCATTTCCATCCCCTACTGTCCGTATATTCACAATTCACGTGGTGACGATAGGGTCTGGGCGTCATGTCCAGCTTCTCAGCCATTCTTTGGTATAGAGTTCTTGATTCTGGATTATTCCACGAATAAACATGGAAAGGTGATGGGTAAGGTTTGGCGTACAGCAATCCTCTCATCTCCGTACCTATCCACATACCTCCTTGACGGTCAAAGGCTATCGTGTTAACATCGGTTTTCAGCTTTCTGCCTTTGCTCAGTGTCAGCTCATCCACTATCTTTTTCTCACCAGTAGCCAGATTATACATCCAGTATCCAAACTGTGTTGCCACATAGAGTTTACCCTTATGCACCACCACATTGTTCAGTCGGTAATTAGGCGCCATCACCGTTTTCCACTCACGCTTTTCAACGTCCAAATAGCGCAGCATACCTTCTGACGAGGCATTTCGAATCTGGTAGAATCCCTTTTCATATGGATACACCACCGATGATTCCATGTATTTCTTAGCCTCTGTCTCTGGACACACGATGTCAAAAACGTGTTTACCCGTCTGCAGGTCATAGGCTGACACCATTCCGTCGGAATAGAACAGTAATGCGAACATGTCTTCATACACATTCACATCATGCAGGGCTACATTCTGGCGCACAGTGATGATCAGCGGACGGTCAGGACTCGACAACTTGTCGCCCGACAGGGTCCATAGCATGTTCTCACTGTCAGTAAACAGGTCATCTACCGTTTTCTTGATACCCATTTCCTCGAACACAGCCCTCACATTGTGCGCAATCTGCTCCATCGTCAGATTCACACAAGCAACATTATACCGATCCTTCAGCCACAGGTGGTGATGCTTGTCAAACATCAAGCGGTAATGACCGCTATATTTATCCAATGGATATAGGTCACCGGCTTGTGGGGAAATATGGTCAAAGGAATAACCGTCGTAGAAGTTCACATGGCCTATCGTCGTTATCACCATGCGTCCTGTCTTGGTACAGAGTATGGTCTGTGCACCGTTTGCAGCCAAGCCATTAGAGGCATCGAACATGAAAAACACATGTTCGTTGTCCTGTCCATGAATGCCAGACACCATGCTCAGCAAACAGACGAGAATACTTATTTTCTGCACCAAATTTTTAATCATTACAGGTTTTAGGCTGTAAGTTAATTGGTTTATGCTGCAAAGATAAGTAAAAAGAAACTAAACTCCAAATTTTCGGGCAAAAAAAAATCTTTCCTCACTATCTCAGCGAAGAAAGATTAAAACCTAAAACTTATGAATTCTAGTCGAGGTGACAGGACTCGAACCTGCGACAGCCTGGTCCCAAACCAGGAACGCTACCAACTGCGCTACACCTCGGTTGCCTTAAAAGCGGGTGCAAAGGTACGCATTTTCTGCGACCCGTGCAAATTTTTAGGCAATTATTTTTTTATTTGATGATTCCCTGCTCTACGAAGATCTTCTTCAGGGCCTGTACAGAGCGCTCAACCTGCTCCTCTGTATGGGTAGCCATCAGTGCGTAACGTACCAGCGTATCCTGTGGAGCACATGCTGGTGGAATTACGGGATTGATGAATACACCTGCGTTGAAGGCCAGTGCAGTAACCAGGAATGTCTTCTGTGCGTCGCGCACATACAGCGGAATGATAGGACTCTCTGTTTCACCAATCTCAAAGCCTTCCTCGCTGAAGCGCTTCAGGGCATACTTGGTCACACTCCACAACCTCTCTATGCGCTCGGGCTCTTTCTGCAGAATGTGCAGAGCTTCCAAAGCAGCAGCTGTAGCAGCAGGCGTGTTAGAAGCAGAGAAGATATAGGTACGACAAGTGTGACGCAGGAAGTTGATGGTATCCTTATCCGAAGCGATGAAACCACCGATAGAAGCCAGCGACTTCGAGAAAGTACCCATAATCAGGTCAACCTCATCAGTCAGTCCGAAGTAGTCGCAGACACCACGTCCGTGGTCACCGAACACACCGATACCGTGTGCCTCGTCAACCATGATAGAGCAATTATACTTGTGCTTCAGTTTTACGATCTCGGGGAGTTTGCAGAGGTCACCCTCCATAGAGAATACGCCATCTACCACAATCAGCTTGATAGCCTCCTGAGGCAACTTCTGCAGCACGCGCTCCAGATCATCCATGTCGTTGTGCTTGTAGTGCAACTGGCGGGCGAAAGAAAGGCGGCGTCCGTCCACGATAGATGCGTGGTCACGATCGTCGCAAATAATATAGTCATCCTTTCCCACTACCATAGCCAGCACGCCCTGGTTTACAGAGAATCCTGTAGAGAAGCAGAGGCAGTCATCCTTATGGATGAACTCTGAGATTTCCTTCTCCAGTCTTACGTGCAAGTCCAGCGTACCATTCAGGAATCGGCTACCTGCACAACCAGAGCCATATTGATCCAATGCTTTCTTAGCGGCATCGATAATGCGCTGATCACCGGTCAAACCCGTATAGGCGTTCGAACCGAACATCAGCACCTTATGTCCACCCATCTCTACTTCAGTTCCCTGCTTACCGGTAATCTCACGGAAATAGGGATATACGCCAGCCTCCATGAATTTCTGAGGCTCGCGATAATGCTTGTACTTTTCTTGTAATTGTCCCATTTTTATATAGGTGTAGCTATGCTACTTTTGAAATTTGGTGCAAAGTTACACAATTTTTATCAAACAGTGCAAAAAAAATCATATATTTCGCCTTTTAGCACAAATTTATTCCCTTTTCACCCCATTTTTCATGCTTTTTTTGTAATTTTGCATCACGATGAGCAACAAAAAGCACATTATATTCATTATAAATCCCATATCGGGCACGCAGAAAAAGGACGATTTTCCTGAACTTATCGACCAGATGCTCGATCATTCGAAGTTCGATATTGAACTGCGCTTCACCGAGTATAGGGGTCACGCTGCCGAGATAGCCCGCCAGAGTGCTGCTGATGGCATTGACGTGGTGGTAGCTGTCGGAGGCGACGGTACTGTCAACGAGGTGGCTCGCTCGCTGGTACACACCAATACCGCCCTGGGCATCATTCCTTGTGGTTCCGGCAACGGGCTTGCGCGTCATCTCTGCATCCCCATCGATGTGCGTGGTTCCCTTCAGCTTATCAACAACTGCGCCATTGAATCCTTCGACTATGGTGTCATCAACGGTCAGCCCTTCTTCTGCACCTGTGGCATGGGCTTCGATGCCTTCATCTCGCTTAAGTTCGCAGAGGCAGGCAAGCGCGGACCCATCACCTATATTGAGAATGTGCTGAAAGAAGGACTGAAATATCGCCCTGAGACCTACGAGATTGTCGACGATTCAGGCACTACCCGCTATCGCGCTTTCCTCATCGCCTGCGCCAATGCTTCCCAATATGGCAACAATGCCTATATTGCTCCGGGTGCTACCATGAGAGATGGCATGATGGACGTTATCATCATGGAACCCTTCGATGTTCTTGATGCCCCACAGATTGCTGCCGACCTGTTCATGAAGACGCTGGGCAACAATTCCAAGATCAAGACCTTCCGCAGCAAGAGCATCCATATCCATCGCACAGAGCCTGGTGCCATCCATTTCGATGGCGACCCACTCATGACCGGTAAAGATATCGATGTCAACATCGAACCCATGGGCATCCGCATCATCACCAATCCCAATGCCCCTGAGGATACAGCCCAGCCCAATCAGGTGCTCAATGCCTTCAGCGACTTCTTTAATAATATTAATAATGTACGCGAGGACATTGTCGACGACCTTGAAAAAGGAGGGCGAAAGATTCAGGCCATCAACAAGGTGCTGTTGCGTAAACTCAGGAGCTAACCAGACAGAAAAACGATGCAAACACTCCTGGTCATACTAGTCCTTGTCGTCGCCGTTGGCTATGCTTCCCTGCGCATTTTCAGGATGATAAAGGGCACTACCGACCCCTGTGACGGGTGTGAACTGAAAAAAAACTGCAAAAAGTTTGGTCAATCCCGAAAAATATAGTACCTTTGCATCCGCTAAGCAAGAAACAACGGTGCCTTGACTTACAGTCTTGTCACCTCGCGCTCGAAAGAGCTGATGCTAGCATCGCTCTTTACTCGCTTACTCGGTGCCTTGGATGAGTGGCTTAGTCTACGGTCTGCAAAACCGTCCACGGCGGTTCGAATCCGCCAGGCACCTCTTAGTAAGTTCGGGGATTCCTTTAAACAAAGGAGTTCCCGATTTTTTTTGCCAAAATTAAAGGCCTTAATGCATTTTAAACGGTTCATACAGATTGTTTCTCCGAAAAGTTTTGTATCTTTGCAGGCAGAGAACTATAAAAAATTGCAATATGAAAAAACAATTTCTGATTATTATCTTTGCACTCGTTGCATTATCAAGTAGTTGCGACAACAACGACAACCCCTCAGTCAATCCACCGTCGAAGGATTTCTTCCCATCATGGAACCAATGTGAGGCACTGACCCTCCTGCAGGAATATGTCGAGGACGTCACCGATCCGCGTTCCGCCAATTTCATCAGTGCCGAAGACCGTATTGCCACCTTCGACATGGATGGTACGTTCGTGGGCGAGCTCTACCCTACCTATTTCGAATATAACATGCTGGAATATCGCGCCCTCGACGATCCTTCCTATAAGGACCAGGCACCCGCTGATGTTCGTGAGGCCGCTCAGAACATCCGCGATTTCGTGCGCAAAGGCACCCCACTCCCCAACCAGTTCGACTTGAAGCATGCCCGTGCAGCTGCCAAAGCCTATGCCGGCATGACCATTGCCCAGTTCGACGCCTATGTGAAAGCCTACGCCGCCTTCCAAGCCAACGGCTTTACGGGTATGACCTACGGTGAGAGCTTCTATAAGCCCATGCTCGAAGTCTTCGACTATCTGAAGGCCAATGGCTTCACCTACTATGTCGTTTCCGGTTCCGACCGCTTCATCTGCCGTTCACTCGTCGAATCTATCGGTATCGACAAGAACAAGGTCATCGGTATGGATGTGTGGTATAAGTCAAGCAAGCAGGGCGATAATGCCGGTGTCAACTACAATATGGGTAGCGACGAAGACCTGATTCGCACCGACAGCCTGCTTATCAAGAACCTCAAGACCAATAAGGTGCTCCAGATTTCGCAGGAGATTGGCAAGGTACCCGTACTGTCCTTCGGCAACAGCAGTGGCGATGAAGCCATGCACAACTATTGCAAGGGCAACCAGAAGTATCGCACCGCCACCTTCATGCTCGTAGCTGATGACGACGTCCGCGACCATGCCGATTTGGCCGAGGGAGCCAGACGCGAGGCCAAGTGGCGCCAAAACGGCTATACCGTCATCTCGATGAAGAACGACTTCAAGACCATTTACGGCTACGGCGTTCAGAAGACCGATTTCATCTTCCCCGAAGAATAAATATAGGTAAAACTTACTTATAGTCCATCGTACTCCATGATGGCCTTTCGCCACTCGCTGGAGAACGGTATAGACTGCTTATGCTCCAAGTCATACAGCACCAATATCGACAAGCAGCGGCTCTTCACCTCCTGCGTATTGGTGTCAAAGATTTCCTGTTCCAGATGGAAACTCTTGTTGCCAAGTTTGACGGTACGGGTGCGGACAGCAATCCTGTCAGAGCCTTTTATCTGGGCAAAGAACTCTACCTCTATTTTCACCACGAAAATGGCATACAGATCCCAGTCAAAACCTTTGCACACAGTGGAGACATAGTCAGTCTTTCCAGAGTCGTAGAACTGAAAATATATGGTGTTGTTCACGTGCCCGAACTTGTCAACGTCATTGAAACGTATCTGCAGTGGCACCACATTATGAAACTCGTTATTTATTTCTTTCTCCATTTTTAATTAGTTCTAATAACCCACGGAAACTCCGCGTTATCTCAATTATTCTGCAAAGATACACATTTTTTTAGTTTCTCCAATCATATCGTATACAAAATCTATGAATGTTACGCTTTTAAACACAATTTTTCCTTCTTCCCTCTTCCTTCTTTCTTTCCCATGGTTCATGTGTTATTTATAGTTATCAAATTTGGATGATACTGTTTTTTTGATTATCTTTGCAACCGGTTTATTACATTAATAACAGAAACAATATGAAAAAGATTTTGCTCAGTGCCATGATGATCATGGCGATGAAGTGCGCTACAACAAATGCCAGCGCTCAGGATCATAAGTGCGACAAG
>JAEEGH010007589.1_pt1 | contig 26017 bp, 21 predicted proteins | sample 9134181 | NCBI WGS metagenome assembly JAEEGH01 (sample SAMN16246544, study PRJNA631951) | gut metagenome | biome: gut microbiome; feature: rumen; material: DP-attached | host: Bos | place: Iran: Karaj | collected 2018-10
ACTCATTTCAACATCGCAAACGACGGATACTGGCTCGGAGCTAATATGAACTATGGCCCCACCGACCGTCTCTGCATAAATGTACCTCTGTTCCACTGCTTCGGCTGTGTACTAGGTGTGATGGCATGTATCAACCATTGCGTTACTATGTGCTTCTGTGAGGTCTTTGACCCTATCAAGGTAATGACGACCATCGAGGAGGAGAAATGTACATCCGTATACGGTGTGCCCACGATGTTCATCAACATCCTGAACCACAAGTTGTTCAGTAAATTCGATTTCTCTTCCCTCAGGACCGGAATAATGGCGGGTTCTCCATGTCCTATATCGGCAATGAAAGAAGTGGTCGAAAAGATGAACATGAAGGAGATCACCATCGTCTACGGACTTACAGAGGCGTCGCCCGGTATGACGCAGACGACATATGACGAACCTTCCTTGGAGAAGAAATGCTCATCGGTAGGAAAGAAGTTGCAGGGAGTGGACACTGTCATCCTCGATCCAGAAACTTATGAGCCCTGTCCCGACGGCGTGGTAGGTGAATTCTGCTGTAAGGGATACAATGTCATGAAAGGGTACTACAAGATGCCCGAGGAGACAGCAAAAGTCATCGATAAGAACGGATATCTCCACTCAGGAGACCTTGGATACAGAGATTCTGACGGTTATTTCTATGTGACAGGAAGGATCAAGGATATGATCATCCGTGGAGGAGAGAATATCTACCCTAAGGAAGTCGAGGACTTCCTGTACAAGTGTCCCGGAGTCAAAGATGTCCAGGTGGTCGGAGTGCCCAGTAAGAAATACGGTGAGCAGCCTGGAGCGTTCATAGTCAAGCATCAGGGATACGACGATATGACGGAACAGGATGTTCTGGACTTCTGTCGTAACAAGATCGCTTGGTACAAGACGCCTAAGTACATCGCATTCGTGGACGATTTCCCGATGAATGCGGCCGGAAAGATTTTGAAATACGAATTGAGGAAAATGGCCCATGAGATGTGGCCAGATGCATAAGGAGGGTGTTGGGAATGGAACCAATAATAGCTGAAGTAGCGGAGCGTGTGAAAGCAATGCGTGAGATGTGCGACATCTCGGTAGAGGAGATGGCCGCCATCGTAGGGAAGACTCCCGAGGAATACAAGGTTTATGAATCCGGTGAGATGGATTTCTCATTCACCTTCCTGTACAAGATAGCAGAGAGATGCGGAATCGACATGGTCGAATTGCTGACCGGAGAGAAACCCCACCTGTCATCCTGCACCTTTGTCAAGAACGGCCAGGGACTTCCGATCAAGAGGCGTCTCGGATTTGAATACCAGCATCTCGGATACACCTTGACCAAAAGGCTCTCCGAGACATTCGTGGTGTTCGCACCCTACATCGAAGGCGATAACGACGATAATGTCCACAAGTCTACGCACGAGGGTAACGAGTTCGACTACGTACTCGAAGGTACGATGAGGTTCGTACATGACGGTCACTTCTACGATCTGGAGCCTGGGGATTCAGTGTATTATGACAGCGGAAAGCCTCATGGAATGTATGCAACATCGAAAGATGGATGCAAATTCATAGCATCTGTGATGAAAGGTGGAGAGCAATGAGGAATATCAATCTCAGATACGTTGATGAGGAGTACGGCGAGGACGGAATCCTGAAGCACGTCAGTTATCACTACCCTGACAACTATAACTTCGGTTACGATGTCGTGGATGAGATCGCAGAGCATGAACCCGAGCGTCTAGCCATGATCTGGACGAACCCGCAAGGGGTCGAGAAGAGGTTCACATTCGGCGATATGAAGAGGATGTCAGACAAGACCGCCAATTACCTTCTCTCACTCGGAATAAAGAAGGGCGATATGGTCATGGTCATACTGAAGCGCCACTATCAGTTCTGGTATGTGATAGTAGCACTGCACAAGATAGGTGCAGTCATCGTGCCTGCCACCTTCATGCTCACTAAGGGTGATGTGGAGTACAGGGTTAGGTCCGCTTCCATCAAAGCTGCCATCTGTACCGATATGAACGGAGTATGCGATGCAGTCGATTCTGCAGAGGATATCCCAACCCTTCAGATCAAGATAGTGGCCAACTCCCAAAGGGACGGATGGCTCCAGTTGGACGAAGGGATTGAGAAGGCTTCTGACAAGTTGGAAAGGATCGAGACTGAAGTCCATGAGCCCATGCTCATGTACTTCTCATCAGGGACCTCAGGATACCCCAAGATGGTCCTCCACGACCACCTTTACAGCCTCGGACACCTCTCCACTGCCAAATACTGGCAGAACGTGGATCCCGAAGGTGTGCACCTGACCATCGCAGATACCGGTTGGGGAAAGGCCGTCTGGGGTAAACTCTATGGCCAGTGGCATATGGAAGCCGCCGTTTTCGTATATGATTATGATAAGTTCGACCCCCATGAGATCATGAAAATCATCGAGAAGTATAGGATTACGTCCCTGTGCTGTCCTCCTACCATGTTCAGGATGTTCATCAACGCGGGTCTTGAAGGCCATGACCTGTCTTCCCTGAAGTACTGCTGTATCGCAGGAGAGGCTCTGAACCCGGATGTGTTCTACAGCTGGCAGAAGGCAACAGGTATCAAGCTGATGGAAGGATTCGGTCAGACCGAGACAACCTGTACGATATGCAACATCGTGGGGATGGAGCCAAAGCCCAGCTCGATGGGAAAGCCCTCTCCCCAGTATGAGGTCAGGATCGTCGATACGGACGGTAACGAGTGCCCCAATGGACAGACTGGTGAGATTGTCATCCGCTGCGACCCCAAGCCTCCAGGACTTATGATGTGCTATTACCGCAATGAGGAGAAGACCAATCAGGCCATGCATGACGGTTGGTTCCATACCGGTGATGTCGCATGGAGAGATGAGGACGGTTACCTGTGGTACGTAGGACGTAACGATGATGTCATCAAATCGTCTGGATACAAGATCAGTCCCTTCGAGATCGAATCGGTACTGGTCACCCATCCTGCCGTCTTGGAATGCGCAGTCACCGGAGTCCCTGATCCGGTTAGAGGACAGTTGGTCAAGGCCACGGTGGTTCTCCGCGAAGGTTACGAACCTTCAGATGAACTGATGAAGGAATTGCAGAATTTCGTCAAGCACGAGACCGCCCCATATAAATATCCTAGAGCAATGGACTTCGTCAAGGAGCTTCCGAAAACAGTGAATGGTAAAATCCAGCGCGCTGAGATTAGGAAGAAGGATAAACAATGACAGAGGAACTGCTGAAGCGCACCTTTACAACAAGGACTCCGGACAAACCCGGTGCCTTCATGCGTGCGTGCAAGGTGATCATGGACCACGGCGGAAACATCACCCGTGTGAGTTACAAGAGCGGAGCCCTCAATCTGTTCATCGAGGTCGAGGCAACCAAAGAGGCTCTCGGAGCCATAGAGAACGGTCTCAGTGAGATCGCCTATGTTGATGCTGAGGTCAAGGTCCCTGTCGTCCTCGTGATGGACATCAAGATCCCCAACACTCCGGGAATGCTCTTTCCGGTATTGGAGATCATCGACAGATACGATGTCAACATATCCTACCTCAACTCCAGAGAGGAGAACAGAGGATTTCAGAACTTCAAGATCGGTATGGAGGTCAGCGACCCTGAGGTATCCAAGAAGATCCTGGACGAGGTCTCCGAGATATATCTCTTGAATGTGGTCTCATACAACGGGAACTACGATGCCCTTGACATAACGGTAGGATATATCCGTCTGGCCAGCAAGATCCAGAAACTGTTCAGCCTGGATGACGACAAGGTCAAAGAATTCGTCAAAGAGTGCAGAGGGGTAACGGAGCTGTTGCTGGAAAGGGGTCAGGATCCTGCAGTGGTCTTTGACAAGATACGTCAGCTCTCCGATTTCATCGCATATCACAGGGATCTCAACTTCAATCCCAGGATCACCACGCATCAGCTCACCGAGGAGACCAGTCTCACCGTCATCGAACCTCCGTGCGGAAGCAACACGTACGTACTCAGGAACGGGGACGACCTTCTGTTCGTCGATTCTGGTATGGGAATATTCTCAGATGAGATGATCACCGAGCTTAGGGAGACCTATCCAGCTTTCTTCAGCATGAACAAGACGATGCTGGTCACACATGCGGATGCAGACCACTGCGGACTGCTTTCAGTCGTGGACAACGCAACGATCGTCGTTGACAAGCGTACAGCTGACGGTCTGTTCGATATGGCCAGGCCGACTGGTGACCAAGATGCCTACAACTACTGCTATGGACGTCTGTGCAGGATAATCACGGACTATGTAGCGCCTGACAAGGAGATCATCCGCATAATAGGAAACGCTCCCGAATCGCATGACGAGTTCGTCCTTCTGGACAAGATCAAATTCGGAGATGTTGAGCTTGAGATCTACGAAGGCCCAGGAGTCCATACCAAGGGTCAGACCATAATCATCTGCAGAAACCCCAAGCTGCTGTTCACAGGCGACCTCTACTCGAACCTGAAGGACGTCACATCTGAGAGGGCGGAATACAACCAGATCGCACCCTACCTTCCCAAAGATTCCGAAGAGGATCTCAAGGAGCTTACCCGCGACAAGCTGGGCAAGATCATGGATTCCATCGGAAGGGATGGAATGATCGTATGCGGCGGCCAAGGTAACATAAAGAAACTGGGAGGTGAATGAATGTATAACACGGCAATATCTGAACGTATACATGCAATGCGTGACCTCTGCGGATTGTCAACTGCAGAGATGGCTGAGGCAACCGGCGTTTCTGAAGAAGAGTATATCAGATGCGAGACCGGGCAGCAGGACTTCACCTTCACATTCCTGAGCAGATGCGCAGACAAATTCCAGATTGATATGGTGGAACTCATCACCGGAGAGAACCCACGCCTAACTGATTACATAGTTGTCCAGGATGGAATGGGTTTGCCCATCAACAGGCGCGAAGGACATGAGTACTACCATCTGGCAGCATATTTTAAGGACAAGATCGCAGAACCCTACTACGTCAGGGCACCGTATATCGAATCCGAGCAGGATTCGGAGATCCCCACATCGACTTATGAGGGTCAGGAGATGATCTATGTCATTTCCGGAAGCCTAAGGTTCGCGTATGATGGTCACGAGGAGAATCTGATCGCCGGAGATTCAGTCTACTACGACGCATCCAAACCCCACGGGGAGATCACCACCAGCAAGGACGGTTGCGAATTCCTCATTATCTCGATGAAGGGGGGACGCGCATGACAAGGGATATCAATCTGCGCTATGTCGATGAGACCTACGATGAGAACGGTCTGCTGAAGACCTACAGCGTCCACTATCCCGACGATTTCAACTTCGCATACGATATCGTGGATGATATCGCAATCAACGATCCTACCAGGAGAGCGCTTGTCTGGTGCGACGATAGAGGTCATGAGAAGGTTTTCACCTTCGCGGACATCAAAAGGATGTCCGATAAGACTGCCAACTATCTGACGCAACATGGCGTCAGGAAGGGAGACATGGTCCTAGTGGTCCTGAAGCACAACTACCAGTTCTGGTATGTCTCCATAGCGCTCCACAAGATGGGAGCAGTTCTGATCCCTGCTACTTTCATGCTTAAGAAGCATGACATCGAGTACCGTATCAACTCGGCATCGATTAAGGCCGCCATAGTGACATCCGATGCCCCTGTCTGGCAGGAGTTCGATATAGCGGAGAACATCCCCACGCTCAAATTCAAGTGCATGACCAACTCCCAGTACAACGGCCCTTGTCCTCCTGGATGGGATGACTTCGATGCTGGTGTGGAGGCTGCGTCTGAGGAATGGAAGCGCGTCCCCACACATGTAAGGGATATGATGCTCATCTATTTCACATCCGGAACATCAGGTAACCCTAAGATGGCGGTCCATGACCATTCGTACCCCATAGGACACATCCTTACCGCCAAACATTGGCATTGTGTGGTGCCTGACGGTCTTCATTGGACCGTTGCAGAGACCGGATGGGCCAAGAACGCATGGGGAAAGCTCTACGGTCAGTGGATCATGGAGGCTGGACTGTTCGTCTATGAGCACAACAAGTTCGACCCCGTTGCAGTGCTGAACCTTATCGAGAAGTACAGGATCACTACTTTCTGCTGTCCTCCCACCATGTTCAGGATGTATTGCAACGCAGGTCTGGAGGGTCATGACCTCTCCTCACTCACCCATACGAACATTGCAGGTGAGGCTCTTAACTCGGATACCTTCGAGAAGTGGTACGAAGCGACAGGTCTGAAGCTCATGGAGGGATTCGGACAGTCGGAGACCACGGTTCTTGTCGGAAATCTCAGAGGAATGGTGCCCAAACCAGGTTCCATGGGAAAGCCCTCGCCCCAGTACAAGGTCGATATCGTGGATGAGAATGGCAAACCATGTCCCCCCAGTGTCGTTGGTCAGATCGTGGTCGGTATCGATCCGCACCCTGCAGGGATATTCGTCGGATATCTCCATGACAGGCAGAAGACCAGGGCCACGTTGTTCGGTGGATTCCATCATACGGGAGACCTTGCCTGGAAGGACGAGGACGGATACTTCTGGTATGTGGGACGCAACGATGATGTTATTAAGTCATCCGGTTACAGGATAAGTCCCTTCGAGATAGAGTCTGTCTTGTTGAAGCATCCCTGCTGTCTCGAATGCGCAATTACCGGAGTCCCCGATCCTGTAAGGGGTCAGATAGTCAAGGCCACAATCGTCCTTAGGGATGGATATGAGGGTACTGAGGAACTCAAGAAGGAGCTGCAGAACTATGTGAAACACGAGACTGCACCTTACAAGTATCCAAGGGCAGTCGAGTTCGTGAAGGAGCTCCCCAAATCCATCAGCGGTAAGATCAAGCGCGTTGACATCCGCAACAAGGACAAGGAACTGGCTGCTAAGAACGGTCAGTGAGAATCAGGGAGGATGACATCCTCCCTTCTTTCGTCTATTTTCTTCTTGATAGAACGCCTGATGACTTTCGTACATGGCCATTTCATGTCCATGTACGATGTCAGTTTCATGATGTCGGCATCAGGGTTCGTGAGGGCCAGATACACTCTGCTCATGAACATCGATACCGCATATGGGAAATCGTCGCAGATCTGAGGGCGGTCCTTCCATATGGTGCACCTCTTATCCTCTCCAAGGAAAGGACAGGGGCCGTCATTCTGTTTATTGATAAGGAATCTGCCGTCGGGCATCTCCACCACATAATTGCGTTTGAACATAAAAGGGGTAAGATTCGCCGCGGAGGCAACCCTGTCGATCTCCTCTGGGCGAATGATTATGTTTGGCTGATGACAGCATCTGCCGCACATCTCGCACGGGAAGTTATCTCTGTAAGACATGCAGATGTCATAGGCGATGTCGAGATTGTGCTCCATATCCGGAGTTATCTCGTCCAGCCCTTCGAGTATGTACTTCCCGCGATAGACGGCCATCAGTTCACCAAGAGGTATATTCCGTAGATGAAGGCAGTGACGCTGAGGATCAAACCAATTCCGCTGAATGCCATCAGAATGTTCTTGTTGGACGCGCCTGTGAGCCTAGGGATGTTGAATGAGTATCCGCCGAGGACCAACCCGACTCCTCCGAGGATCACCGAAGCGATCACCGCTGTCTTCATCAGAGCAGGAATTATAGCAATGATTCCGACGATGAGTGCGACATAAGAGAAAACCGAACGGTTGATCTTTACCTCAGGGATGTAGGTCTCTCCGAGTTTCCAGTCGCATTTCTCGCAGAACAGAGCGTCTTCGGGGTTATCGAAACCGCACTTTGAGCATTTCATGGTCTGAGGATTCACTGAACCCGTATTATAGCTTTAGCAGAACCTCCACTCTAGAGCGGAGGGTACCGAAGCGGGTTTTGTCCTCTTTTATCTCAGACGACATAATCTGGAAACCATCGAAGGCATCTCTGATGGAATCAACATCATAGAAACGGTAGAAGATCTCTGATTCCTTTCTCTTGTCCGAACGCATGTCCCTCTCGGTGAAGCATCTGACGAATACGAAGCCTGAAGGTTTCAGTATGCGTCTGATCTCCGACACAGCTCTCTCTAGTGATTCATCATCCAGATGTTCAAGGACATGGACTGCTGTAATGTAATCGAAACTTGAATCATCGAAAGGCATGTCGCAAATGGTCCCTGTGTAGAATTCAGAGTCTATGAAACGATCTTTGCACTGCTCTACGGCCACCGAAGAGAAATCGATTCCAGTGACAGCATACCCCGCATCCAGTAGCGTAGAGACGGTCTTCCCGTTGCCACAACCGAGATCCAGTGCTTTTCCGCTGTTGGGCACAGGTATCACCGTGTTGCCTCTCCATGTCGCAGGATTGCCTGAGTATAAGGCATCCCAGAGTTCTTCCTGCTTCATCTTTTGTAGACCTCATTGACATTCTTAAGCCATTCATAGAACAGCTCCACGGCTTTCTCGGACAATATGACGAATGTGTTGCTGGGCCCCTTCATCATCCTGTCAGGGCGCATAGAGATCTTCAGACTGTCCAGTTCGAATATCATGGACCTATCGGATTCAGAATTGTTGTGGATGACCAGATTCCTCATGAGGAAAACAGAATCCCACTCCTTTAGCTGTTTCTCGGAGACCAGCCCCTTCTCTGCTGATGCATAGATTATGTATCTCAGATAGAGGTAGCTGTTTTTTTCCAGTGCTTTCTCTTTGATATCATTCATCCAGTATGCAGGTATGCAGTCCTTTGCCGCTTTCTCTATGGACGACATGACGTCAATGAAAAGCCCTCTGGTGACAATCATCATCCTTTCCATTTCCTGGGCTTCCTTATCCTCTTCTTGGAACGGCCTGACGGACCTTTCGAGCAGTGTGACGATCTCTCTGGTCAGGACTCCGCGATTGTAAATGTTGTAGAAACACATGGAACGGAAATCGTTCTGCCTTTTAGCAAAATGAGTCTCCACATCTTTTATCATGGCAGAAACGCCGTCTATGAAGGTATTCAGCTCTTCGATGAGGGTGTTCACGCCTTGTTCAGAGGCCTATCGGTTATTAATCTTTCACACAGGATTATTCCCTTAAAATTAAGACATCACCTTTATTAATATCAAAGGTCATTTTGAACTCCATTATAGGGATGGTTCGGGATGTCATCAAAGGTCGATCTATACGACAAGAAGTACTACATCAACAGGGAGATGTCTTGGCTTGAGTTCAACCAGAGGTGTCTGGATGAGGCCAACAATGCTGAGAATCCTTTGTTGGAAAGGGTCAAATTCCTTGCGATTTGTTACAACAATCTCAATGAGTTCCTAATGATACGCATGCCCGGACTTTTGAGCAACATCCCATCGATAGCCCAGAGCGCCCCGGATTATATCAACAACGACAAGATCATAACGATGGTCTCGGACAGGATGAACAAGCTCTATTCCGATTACGAGGTATGCTGGAAGAATCTCAGGAAAGCTCTTGCCAAGGAGAAGATCAAGATCAAAAAGGTGGAGGAGCTCACAAAGGAACAGCTCGCCTGTGTTAGGACCTACTACAAGGAAAGGGTCCATATGATGCTGACCCCTCTGGCCCTGGATATCTCACACCCGTTCCCATTCATCTCCAACAACTCATTGAATGTAGCATTCAGGCTCAGAGGGGAGGAGAACGGAGTCGTTTACGCCAGAGTGAAGGTTCCGGACACTGTCGACAGGTTCGTCCGTGTGAATGCTGGAAAGAGCAAGACCGAGTACGTTCTCATCGAGGATGTAATCAAGGATTCAGCACACCTTCTGTTCCCAGGGATGAATATCCTGGGAGCATACTCTTTCTGCATCATCAGGAATGCTGATGTCAAGATCACTATAGATGAGGCATGCGACCTCATGGACGCCGTCGAGGAGAGCATTAACGGAAGGGATATGGGATACCCTGTGGCGATGATAGCAGAATCATCAATGCCAAGGAACATGATGCTGAAGTTCCTCAAGAATCTCAACCTTTCGGAGCAGCAGGTGATCACGACGAAGGATGCCCTTGCCCTCTCCGACCTTTGGCAGCTCTATTCCTTGGACCGTCCGTCCCTGAAGGAGAAGCCGCTCATACAGTCCACCCCCATCGATCTGCAGGAGGACGGCGATGTCTTCGAGTGGATAAAGAAGAGGGACAGGATCCTCTACCATCCCTACGAATCCTTCGGGAACGTTGTGATGTTCATGAGGCAGTCCGCGATGGATCCAAACGTTCAGAGCATCAAGATATGTCTCTATAGGCTGGGTTCCGATCCTTCCATATTCGAAACATTAAAGGCGGCCAGGATGAACGGAAAGAGCGTTTCCGTTCTGATGGAGCTACGTGCAAAGTTCGATGAGGACCGTAACATCAGATGGGCCAAGGATCTGGAGGCAATAGGTGTTCATGTTGTGTACGGACCAGTCAATCTCAAAGTCCATTCCAAGCTCTTGCAGGTGGTCAGACTTGAAGGCGGCCATCTCGTCACATATACACACATGAGCTCTGGAAACTACAACGTGAGTACAGCAAAGCAGTACGGCGACATCTCGTTCTTCACTGTCAACAAGGAGATCGGAGAGGACGTCTCCGAACTCTTCAACGCTCTCACGGGTTATTACGGCCAGAGGAAATACAAGCACCTTCTTGTAGCTCCGGTTACGCTCAAATCCTCTTTGCTCAAGAAGATCGACAACGAAATCAAGAATCATGAGACCAGCGGAAACGGCCACATAATCATGAAGGCAAACGGGCTGGTCGATCAGGACATCATAGCCGCGCTGTACAAAGCATCCATCGCAGGCGTCAAGGTCGACCTGAACATAAGGGGTCTTTGCTGTCTCCGCCCGGGCAATCCGGAAGTATCAAAGAACATCCGTGTGATAAGTATCGTCGATAGGTTCTTGGAGCACTCCAGAATCTACTATTTCTACAACAACGGAAAGCCTGAGATGTACATGGGGTCGTCCGATATGATGCCGAGGAACCTCCTGGCCAGGATAGAGGTGCTTTTCCCTGTACTCGACAAGGATCTGATGAAATCCATCAAGGAGAACATTCTGGACATTCATTTTGCTGACAACGTCAAAGCGAAAGAGCTCAGAGAAGATGGAACTTACGTCCCCGTCAAAAAGGATGGAAAGCCTCTGCGTTCCCAACAGTGGTTCATAGATCACAATGGATGCTGGCAGTACAGGTCGCAGAAGAATTGAAAGGGTTTGAATCGGGAGGAATACCTCCCGATTCAATCATCCAGAGCCTTTTTCAAGGTGTCGACTATCGTTTGGAGGACCTTGATCCTGCCATACCTTTTATCGACGCATTCCACATCGATCCAGGGAGCATAGTCCGTGTTTGTCTGTTTTATCATGCTGTTGACGTATTTCTCGTAAGTATCCCACTTCTTTCTGTTACGCCAATCCTCGTCCGTGAGTTTCCAGCTCTTGAGCGGGTCCGCTTCACGGTCTTTGAAACGCTTGAGTTGTTCCTCTTTGGTAATGTCAATCCAGAATTTGATGAATATGACGTGGTCCTTATGGAGTGATGACTCAAAGAGATTGATCTCCGCTGCCGCACGAGAGTATTCCTTCTCTGTGCAGAATCCCTCGATTGGTTCCACAAGCATCCTTCCGTACCAACTCCTGTCAAATATGGTGATCTGGCCCGGGTCCGGCATGTTTTTGGAGAATCTCCACAGATGAGTATGCGCTTTTTCTTCGGCAGTCGGTGCAGGTGTCGGGAACGTCTTGTATCCACGGGGATTCAGAGCCTGAGTTACTCTCTTGATGCATCCTCCTTTGCCTGCCGCATCCCAGCCCTCGAACACCAGACACAGTGCCCTATCGCTGTTGGCCAGTTTTACTTGGAGCTCAGCCAGTTTATTTTGAAGTTTGGTGAGCTTCTTCGAATAGTCGCTCTTGCTCATTTCCTGGTCGAATTTGACATCCTCTCTGGGATTGGGATAGATTTCCATTATCTCATAGGTCTCAGGTTCTCTGGGCATAGTGAGCAGACTGGACAATCTGGCCTCTAATATGGATGCTATCTTACGCACGGTATCCTTGAAGTCTCCTACCTCGATAACATCCCATTCGGAGTAGGTAGAGTTTGTCTTTTCCAAAAGGTTTCTGATCTTTGATTTGGTAATGGAGAAATCCTTGAGTTTTCCTATGTTGTTGAAGACTTCGCTTTCACCGTTGATATCAACAGGATAGGATTTCTTGTTCTTCTTCAGGGTGTCCTCATCTATGTCTAGATAGAATTTGATGACATTAACGCCGTTGTTGTATAGGTATCTCTCAAAGGCATTGGCCAGACTTATGTTATCAGCTAGTTTTTCATCGCCTTCGGACAGTATTCCGCTGTACCACCCTCTGTCGAATATCGCTATCTGGCCTTTGGGTGCTACGTTGACGAGGCAGTATTTGATCCAAGGCATGTTTGAAGTACTGATTGAATGGTATCTGATGTTCCTAGGTTCGAAAACGGCTATGATCTGGTTGACGATATGTGACATCGCCATTCCGCCGACGCCCTCGAATAGAATCACAGTACTCATTTGGCGCTCGCTGAGCTTCAATTCCAGCCTGGCAAGCGTCTCTGCCTTATCCTTTGAGATCAAAAGGTCCATGGTGTCGGATTCCTATTGACGGATTAAAACGTATTCAATGGAAGAAATGGCTGTTTACGAATTTCGTAATCGGTACAAATCAAGTGATTAACTTTTCCTTCTTTATATATTATCCCGTAATACTTGGACTAACCTAATCTATTAGGAGATGTTTAGGAGAAGCGGTGAACATGTTCTGGAACCCGAAGATCGAATGCATGCCTCAAGAGGAGCTTAAAAAGCTCCAGTATGAAGAACTGAAAACGCTCGTTGCGAAGCTGTACGAATCCAATCAGTTCTATCGCGAGAGGATGGATTCAAAAGGCGTCAAGCCCGAGGATATCAAGTGTATCGAAGATATTTCGAAGCTCCCGTTCATGTATAAACAGGATCTTCGTGACAACTATCCAACCAAGATGTTCACGGTCCCCAACAACCAGATCGTCAGGTACCACGTTTCGTCAGGTACCACCGGAAAACCCACATTGGTAGGGTACACGGAGAACGATCTCGGATATTGGACGGAGGCTTTGGCAAGATCACTGACCTCGGCCGGTGTTGGTCCCGAAGATACCCTCCAGGTCTGTTATGGATACGGTTTGTTCACCGGAGGACTCGGACTTCACTACGGAGGAGAGAAAGTAGGTGCTACAGTTCTTCCCGCAAGTACCGGAAACTCTGAAAGACAGATCGAGCTCATGATGGATCTGGATGTAACCGCAATCGCCTGTACTCCTTCATATTTCATCCACCTGATGGATGTGGCCAGGAAGATGGGTGTCGACATTAGGAAAGATACGAAGCTCAGGGTCGCATTCCTCGGAGCCGAGCCGTGGTCGGAATCCATGAAGAAGAAGATCGAGGAAGAGACTGGAGTAGAGACGTTCGATATCTACGGAACCTCGGAGCAGGCTGGACCAATGTTCACAGAATGCGAATGCCATAACGGAATACACATCCCTGCCGACATCATGTATGTGGAAGTCATCGATCCGGAGACAGAAGAGGTCCTTGGACCGGGAGAAAAGGGAGAACTGGTCGTAACCATGCTCAAGAAGGAAGCATTCCCTCTGGTGAGATACCGTATCAAGGATATGACGCAGATCATTACCGAGCCCTGTCCGTGCGGAAGAACTTCGCCCAGGATTGCTAGGATTACTGGAAGGGCGGACGATATGCTGATTATCCGCGGAATCAATGTCTTCCCCTCACAGATCGAGTACACTCTGATGCAGATACCCCAGGTCGGAGACCAGTATATGATCTACGTCACCAGAGAGGGCGCATTGGATAATATGAAAATTCAGGTGGAAATCAAGCCTGAAGCGTTCAGCGATAATATGGAACAGATGCTGAAGCTGAGGCATAACATCGAATCCGCTTTAAAGAAATACCTCAATATCGCAGTCACTGTAGAGCTCAAGGCTCCCGGAGAACTTCCAAGGTTCGAGGGTAAGGCTAAGAGGGTAATTGACAACAGGGTGATCTGATGTCCAACATAATCAAGCAGCTATCGATCTTCGTGAACAACGAGCCCGGACGCCTGGCGCACATCACGTCTGTGCTGAAGGAATGTAAAATCAACATGAGGGCTTTCAATCTGGCCGAATCTACAGAGTTCGGAATCCTGAGAACCATCGTTGAAAACCCCGATGAGGCCTATGATGCTCTGAAAGCCAAGGGAATCATCGTCAAAAAGACGGATGTCATCGGAGTGTACCTTGTCGATACCCCGGGTGCTTTGTTCGATGCCGCTGACGCTCTTGGAAAGGCAAATATAAACATTGAGTACGGATACGCCTACTCCTACAAGGACAAGGCCATCTTCTTCATAAGGGTCGACGATCCCGAGAAGGCGGTCGATGTCATTGGAAAAGAGGGCATCAAACTGGTGTCTGAATCGGAGATTTGATCTAATGGGAAACCTGAACATCGCCGTACTGGGCGCAAAAGATTACGCTGGAAAGATAGGGAAGAAGGGTACTGTCACGGACATGACCTTCTATGAGTACAAGGACGGGCATGACTCGTTCACTCTCATAGAGCCGTCGAAGTTCCCGGAAAAGCTCTCTTCACTGTTCTATTCGGTGGCGATGTCAGAGTTCGTCATACTGGTAGTGGATAAGATCGACTCATTCCTGGGGGAGACCATCGTCATGGTCGATTCCCTCGGCATCGACAAAGGTTTTGTCGTTCTCCAGAACTACATTCAGCCGGAACAGCTGGCCCCCCTCTTGGCGGGAACGTCCCTGGAGCATTATGAGCCCCGTGAGGACGATCCTATCAAGCTGAGGGAAGAGCTAATCGGAATGGCAAAGGCCCAGGCAAAGACCGCAGGTGACGGAACATGTGGCTCCTGCCCTGTAGACAGCCACTTCAACGTCAAAGGAGTAGGCACCGTCGTCCTGGGTTCCGTCATTGACGGATACTTCAAGGTCCATGACAAGATGACTGTATTCCCAACAAAGAAGGAGGTCATCCTCAAATCCATCCAGAAACATGACATCGATGCTCAGGACGGTATCAAGGGAGACCATGTCGGTCTTGCTCTAAGAGGGATCGAATCCGAAGAGTTGGACAGAGGATTCGTGGTTACTACGGACCCGTCTGTGAAGATGAGCCGTTCGGTCAGCGGAAAGGTCTCGCTGGTGAAATTCTGGGCAGCGCCTCTCAAAGAGGGGATGGTTGTCCATATCGGCCATTGGATGCAGATGCTTCCCTGCAGGATAACGGCAGTGGACAACGGGGACGACTTCAGGTCCGCTCAGGTCACGTTCGAGATGGATGATGATATGATTCACAAGCCTGGAGACAAGGCCATCATCATGTACCTTGAAGGTGGAAAGCTCAGGGTTGCCGGATCGATAGTGCTTCCTTGAATTGTAACTCGGGTATAGGCGCGACTCTTTTTCTGCGCCATACCCTCTCTTTTCGTATCTCTTTATCGGATTAGGGCAGATTGCCCACATCAATTCAGACCTTTTGCCAGTTGTTAAATAGATGCATCAATAATACAACGTTACCGTGCTATGTGATAGCACACATCATTGGTGTTCAAAATGGCTTTCTGGAACGAAGATATCGAAACTATGCCTCGCGAGGAACTTCAGAAGATGCAGCTCCGCCTGCTGAAAGAGAAGGTAACGGAGATGTACGGGAAGTCCGAGTTCTTCCGCAAGAGGATGGATGAAGCAGGTGTCAAACCCGAGGATATCAACAGTTTCGAGGATTTCAGGAGGGTGCCTTTCATGAAGAAGACGGACCTCCGCGATAACTATCCGGACAAGCTCTTTGTTGTCCCCTATGACGATCTTGTGAGGATTCACGTATCTTCAGGAACCACCGGAAAGCCGACCGTTGTAGGATACACCAAGAAAGACCTTGATAACTGGACCGAGGCATTGGCTAGAGGTATGACTTCCTTCGGTATGACGAAGAAGGATGTCGTCCAAAACATGCATGGATACGGTCTGTTCACCGGAGGTCTGGGAGTTCATTATGGTGCTGAGAGGATAGGGGCGACCGTACTCCCTATCAGTACCGGAAACACCAACAGGCAGATTCAATTGATGCAGGACCTCCCAGTGACTGCATTGGCAGGAACTCCGTCGTATTACTTCCACATCGCAGACGTCTGTGACCAGATGGGGGTCGACATCAGAAAGGACACCAAGGTCAGGAAGGGAATCGCCGGAGGTGAGCCTTGGTCCGAGAGCATGAGGAAGAAACTCGAACAGCGCACCGGTATCAAGACATACAACTGTTACGGGGCAAGCGAGTTCTACGGGCCCATGTTCCTTGAATGCGAAGAACAGAACGGATTGCACTTATGGGCGGATCTAGCATACGTCGAGATCCTAGACGAGAATGATCAGCCATGCAAGGAAGGACAGAGGGGGGCCATTGTGATCACCATGCTTCAGAAGGAAGCATTCCCGCTCATCAGATACAGAATCGGGGATATCTCTGCCATCGATTGGACGCCATGTAAATGCGGAAGGACCCATCCGAGACTCATGAGGATATCTGGAAGGACCGATGACATGCTCGTGGTCCGCGGTGTCAATGTCTTCCCAAGCCAGATCGAGAGTGTCATAGGTGAGCTTAGCTGGCTGTCGCCATTCTACCACCTGACTCTTACCAACGAGAACTACATGGACAACCTTCTTGTCGAGGTAGAACTGACGGAGGAATCACTCACTGAAGACATGGTGGAGCTGAACAAAATGTCCAGTGAGCTATCGAGAAGGCTCAAGGATGTACTCAACATCAAAGCAGAAGTCAAGCTTTGTCTTCCCGGTACACTTCCGAGATTCGAGGGCAAGTCAGTCCACGTTACGGATAAGCGCAGCTACGAGTGACCTCGAGGGGGTTAATCCTCCTTGGTCTCTACGTATCCGAACTGCTCGAGGGTCTTCTTCAGGCCCAGCCATTTGCTCTTACACGCATCCCCTCCAGCCAGATCCTCCATTGTGCACAGCATACGGCCAAACTGCATTCCAGTCTCTGTGAGTTTCAGTACAGGCCATTTTTGGGATCTGCCGGGAATCGTCGTAATAACCCTGCTCTCTATCAGCTTGTCCAGTTTAATGGGCATGCGGGGGTTCTTCGATATGTTATCATAAATCTCTGTTCTGGTCTTAGGGCCGAAAAGATAGAGATACATTATGATTGCAGGTACATTCCTCTCAGTGAAGATTTCGTTGATCTTGAGATTATCGAACATGAACACATCATATCATCATCAGATTATATTGGGACGAGGAGCTACAACGGTTTTATCGACTAACGCCGTTAACATCTCACATCTTGTAACGAAGGATGGCGCCCATGCCGCCAAGGGCCGCCAGTTCCTTTCCCCCGTCATGCTGGGATGACACGATGATGACCGATCCTTTCTGATTCTCTACCGCATGGACTATGTCGTCCAGATCCTGTTCACGTACCTTGCTGTCGAGGATCAGCAGTTTATCAACCGCTCCTGCCATGGCTGCATTCATTACTTCGTTAGGCCCGTAGGTTCCCAAACCGTCTTTGGCGATAGCAGTCATCAGCTGTTCGACCGCTTCCAATTCTACGCCTACAGACGATTCTCTCAGCACGTCGGCACCCATTCCTGCCTTCATGAGTTCATTAATTCCCACCATTCCTGACTGACCGGTGTGGTAGACGTGAATCTTCTTGTACAGCTCAGGATCTATCTTCTTGAGATCCTCCGCAAGTGTCTCCTTCTCGAATCCGGGACCAAGCAGGACTAGGGGCATGTTCGGCTCGAGCAGAAGCTTCAACTTGGAATGGATTTCCCCGTGGTAACCGTCAATTGATGGTTTCTCCTCATACTGTTTTCCGGATCTTCCCGAACGTACGGTTGCCACTTCCTTAAGTCCGAACTGCCTCAGAACAGCTATGGTGGCTTCATCCTGATCCAAAGATACGAATACGATGCGGGGTTTCTTGGATTCGCTCACAGCACGTTTGACCCTCTCAAGCTGAGTCGCCCTCCATTTCTTCTTCTGGATGGTAAGATTGTCACCGTTCTCGAATATCAGGGTGTGGTGCTGCCCGATGTCCTGAGGCCCAGTCTCGATCGTTCCTAGGAGTTTGAGGCGGAGGTCGTCTTCGGAGAATTCTATCTTCTTTATCCTGATGCCTAGTGTCATGCGCTTCTTTTCCATCTTTTCTGCTCTGATCTTGTCGGCAGACTTCTCCTCACGTCTCGTGGTGGAGGCTGTGACCAGGTCCTCGGTTTCGATGATGTTGTAGAGGTGCCAAAGATCTTCGTCGCTTTCCACTTGGAGCTTGACGCTCTCATTGGCTGGATCCTCTGCCAGTATGCGCATGACTAGGGAGATGGATTCGACTTATAGAATTGTATCGACCTTGTCGGCAAATAGAAAAATGTCTGAAAACCGACAACTCAAAAAATAGTATGTAAAATAAAGGAACAAGGAATTATATACCGTATTCAGGTCACATGTTTTTCGATGACAGGAGGCTACCTGGTCCTGGAAGACGGGACTGTATTTGACGGGCAGCTTTTCGGTGCCGATATCGAAAAAGCTGGAGAAGTAGTGTTTTTGACCGGAGGGGTCGACGGATATCAGGAGACTATCACTGATCCGTCCAATAAGGGGAAGATTATCGTCTTTACCTATCCTTTGATTGGAAATTACGGAGTTGCGAACGAATTCAACGAGTCCGGGAAGATTCAAGTCAGCGGAATCGTTGTCAGGGAACTCTGCACAGAGCCCTCTGGTTTCTACAACGGTACTCTGCTCGGTGATTTCATGGCCGAGAATGGTGCGGTGGGAATCACTGGCGTCGATACCCGTGAGCTTACCCTCAAGATCCGCAAGGACGGCAGGATGAAGGGAAAGATCGTCAAGGAAGGGGCGGACATCAAGAAGATCGTTGAAGAGATCAAGAAAGCCAAGATCGATAGGTCCGTTAAGGACGTATCCCGCAAGGAGATCAAGAAGTTCGATAATGGAAAGGACGTCACCGTTGCAGTAATCGACTGCGGAACAAGGTGCGGACTATTCAAGACCCTTGGGGAGAGGTTCAACGTAATCAGGTTCCCCTACGATGCTGGGGCTGAGGATATTATCAAATCCGGCGCTCAGGGTGTCATCGTCTCCAGCAGCCCCGGATGTCCATGCTCAGCAGAGCTGTCGGTCACCGTCGAGACCATAAAGGGACTTTCCGGCAAATTGCCCATCATGGGTATCGCAGCAGGGTCCGAACTCATCGCTTTGGCCTTCGGAGCCAAGCTCAAGTTGATGAAAGTGGGCCACCACGGCTGCAACCAGCCTGTCAAGATCAAAGGACGCATATGCATGACCTCTCAGTCGCAGGACATCGCCATCGATCCTGCAAGCATTGATGCGGCCGGACTCATTGTCACTCAGACTAACCTCAATGACAATGTCATCGAAGGTTTCAAGCACTCCAAACTGCCGATCTACGGATACGAATACCATCCGGAGGGAGGCACAGGTCAGGGGGACACGGTGTTCCTCTATGACGATTTCCTTGCTGTCATCAAGGGGGGATCGCAATGAAGAAGGATTACAAGAAGGTCCTGGTCATAGGTTCAGGGCCTATAGTTATCGGTCAGGCAGCGGAATTCGACTTCTCAGGTACCCAAGCCTGCCGTTCCCTCAGAGAGGAAGGTTACAAGACCGTCCTTGTAAACTCTAACCCTGCTACTATCCAGACTGATACGGAGACCGCTGATGCAGTCTACATCGAGCCTCTGAATGCCGAAACAGTAGCCAAGATCATTGAGAAAGAAGGCGTCGATGGTGTCGTTTCAGGTATGGGAGGACAGACCGGTCTGAACATCTGTTCGGAACTGGCTGAGAACGGAACACTCGATAGGCTCCACTGCGAACTCATCGGAACACAGCCCGATGCCATTGCCAAATCGGAGGACAGGGAGCTGTTCAAAGAGGCGATGATGAAGATTGGTGAGCCGATCCCCATGTCTGAGAGCGTCAATACGATCGATGAGGCAATCGCCGCCGCTAACAAGATCGGAACGTATCCCGTACTGGTCAGACCTGCATTCACATTGGGAGGAACAGGCGGAGGTATCGCTTACAACGAGGCTGAACTCAGGGAGATCACAGCCCACGGTCTCGCTTACAGCCGTATCCACCAGGTCCTGATCGAAGAATCAGTCCTCGGATGGAAAGAGATAGAGTTCGAGGTGATGAGGGACTCCAATGACAGTTGCATCATCATCTGTAATATGGAGAACATCGATCCAATGGGAATCCATACTGGTGAGAGCATAGTCTGCGCACCTATTCTGACCCTTTCGGAGAAGGATGTGGACAAGCTCAGGAACTCTGCAATCAAGGTGATGAGGGAGTTGAACATCGAGGGAGGATGCAACGTCCAGTTCGCATTCAACCCGAGGAACGGGGACTACAGGCTGATCGAAGTCAACCCTCGTGTGTCCCGTTCATCCGCCTTGGCATCCAAGGCAACCGGATACCCTATTGCAAGAGTATCCATGAAGATAGGTCTTGGATACACTCTCGATGAGATCCCCAATAAGGTCACGGGAACAACGATGTCCGCTTTCGAGCCTTCGGTCGACTACGTCGTGCTGAAGATAGCGAGATGGCCCTTCGACAAGTTCCGTACAGTGGACAGACATCTCGGTACGCAGATGAAATCCACCGGAGAGACGATGGCCATCGGCAGGACCTTCGAGGAGTGTCTTTTGAAAGGTCTCAGGTCCTTGGAGATCGGTGTGAACGGTCTGGATAGGTTCGATGTCCTGGACAAGGATATAGAGGACCTACTTAGACATGCAACTGACCAGCGCATCTTCGTCATGGGAGAGGCACTCAGGAGAGGCTGGACTCCCGAGAAGATCGCTGAGCTCACCAACTGGGATGTCTTCTTCATTAGGAAACTGAAGAACATAATCAACATGGAGAACAAGATCAAGGCTGGACTCACGCCCGAGGTCCTCAAAGAGGCAAAGCTCATGGGATTCTCCGATGAGACCATCGGAGAGCTGTCCGGAAGGGCGTCCTTGGACATACGCGAGCAGAGGAAGAAGCAGGGCCTCATCCCTGTATTCAAGATGGTCGACACATGTGCCGGAGAGTTCGAGGCAAAGACCCCGTATTTCTACTCCACATACGGCTGCAGAGAATCGGAGTCGGTGCAGGTCAAGGATAAGAAGAAAGTAGTCATCGTCGGAGGAGGTCCCATCAGGATCGGGCAGGGAATAGAGTTCGATTACTGCTGTGTGCACGGAGTCATGGCCCTTCAGGAGGAAGGTGTCGATGCGGTCATCGTCAACAACAACCCCGAGACCGTATCTACAGACTTCGATATGTCCGACAGACTGTATTTCGAGCCGCTCACCCTCGGGGATGTTCTGAACGTCATAGAGGCAGAGGATGCTGACGGTGTCATCTGTCAGTACGGAGGACAGACGTCCGTCAACCTTGCGGTTGATTTGGAAAAGGCCCTCGCAGGTACCAAGACGAAGGTCCTGGGAACATCTCCGGACGACATGGATGTGGCAGAGGACAGACGCAGGTTCTCCAAATTGATGGATGAGCTGAAGATCAAGCAGCCCGCATCAGGTACCGGATATTCCTTCGAGGAGGCTAAGCAGATCGCAGAGGACATCGGATACCCTGTTATCGTCAGGCCCTCCTATGTTCTCGGAGGCAGAGCGATGGAGATCGTCTACTCTGCCGATGATCTCAAGACCTACGTCGAGAGTGCGGTCAAGGTCTCAAGGAACCACCCCATCCTGATCGATAAGTACCTCACAGATGCCATCGAGATTGATGTCGATTGTGTCGCGGACGGAACCGATGTCTATGTCGGAGGAATCCTGGAGCATGTCGAATATGCGGGATGCCACTCCGGAGATGCGACCATGGTCATGCCTCCCAAGATGATCGGACAGGATACTGTGAATGAGATCCTGGACATCACAAAGAAGGTCGCTTTGGCCCTTCACATCAAAGGTCTGATGAACCTCCAGCTGGCGGTCAAGGGCAAGGAGATCTACATGATCGAGGCCAACCCCAGAGCGTCCAGGACAGTACCGTTCATCTCCAAGGCCACCGGAATCCAGATGGCCAAGATAGCCACCAAGATCATGCTCGGAAAGAAGCTGAAGGACTTCGGATTGACAGGATACAAGCAGCTGGACCATTATGCTGTGAAGGAAGTTGTCTTCCCGTTCCTAAAGCTCCCCGGAGTGGATTCTATCTTAACACCTGAGATGAAATCCACCGGAGAGGTCATGGGTATCGACGAGGACTTCTATGCTGCATGCTACAAGGCACAGGTCGCTGCAGGATGCAACTACCCTGTGGATGCAGGCGGAGTCTACATCACCGTGAACGACAACGACAAGGAGAAGATTCTCCCATCTGCAAAAGCATTGGATGAGCTTGGATTCACCATCTACGCCACTAAAGGGACCGCCAAGTATCTCATCGAGAACGGTGTACCTGTGGCGACCCTCTATAAGGTGAGTGAGAACATGGCCCCCAACGCAATGAGCGCCATGAGAGAGGGCAAGATCCAAATGATCATCAACACCCCGACTCAGAAGTCTGGAGCCATCAGGGATGGAGCGGCCATGAGGAGACTCGCGGTCGAACTCCAGATCCCGATCATCACAACAATCCAGGGTGCCGAGATGACTGTTGGTGCCATCAAGGTCGCCAGACACGGTAAGACCGGTGTTAGAAGCATCACAGAGTATCACAGATTGGTGAACTGAAAACATTTAGGCGGGGAAACCCCGCCTTTTATTATTGTTTTAGATAGCCCCAAAGGGGCGTTCGAGAAATCAGTCGGAGATCATATCTCCAGGCCTTTTTTCTCCCTTGAAGCAGTCATTGAGCATCGTTACCTCCAACCTGTTGTAGGGGATCTCGATATCATTGTCTACAAATGCCTGATAGACTGCCATCCTCAGTGCTGAGGCGTCTGTAATCGTTCCGTTGAAGTCCCTTACGGTCACGCCCAATCTGAGTTCGATACCAGAGTCCTCGAAGCCTGTCATCCTCACATTGGGTGCAGCATGCTCACTGTCGTGAAGGACAACCGGGCTCTCGTTCGCGACCTTCAGCATGACCTCTTCGGCTTTCTTCAGATCGACACCGTATGCCACCGAGAAGTAGACATACAGCCTGTATGCCTCGTCTTCCCTGGTGAGGTTGACGATCGTGGCTGCGGTCACGGCGTTGTTTGGCATGGTTATGATTTGATCCCTATCCCATCCGGTGAACTCGGTGAACATAAGCCTCACCTTTTGAACGATGTATACCTTGTCGTTGATCTTCAGGAAGTCTCCCTTCTTGAACGGTCTTGTCATGAGCAGGACGATTCCGCTGAAGAACTGTGAGAGCACGTTCTGGGCACCCATGGTTATTCCGAGTGATACCACACCCGCACTGACAAGGATTCCCTGCAGATCCACTCCGAGTGAGCCGAGGATGGCAGCGGCACCTACAACCCAAAAGATGATCTTACCGATCATCTTGAGCAAAGGTAGCAAGGTCATATCGATGGCGCTATCATCATTATCTTCGAATCTTGAAAGGATTCCCTGAGCCAATACAAGGTAAATCTTCCAAGCTATCAGCAGGGTGATCACAACATAGATTATGAATGAGAATCTGACAAAGTCAGAGATAAGTACAGCATCTGCGCCGAGGATACTCAGTCCCTGGTCTATGCTCAAGAAGAAGACTAAGATCAATATGAGTTTAGAGATGGCTTTCTCGAATTTCAGAGCATCATCCGTGGTCGTATGCTTATCGAGAGCTCTGGCCAGCCTTGGTGCAATTAACCTGGTGGCAAGGGCTGCAACTACCATCCAGAAGACAATGGTCACTAGGAAAGGGACGATAGGCGAATTGAATGGCGCCGGAAGTCTGTTCTCAAAGATTTCGAGGAACTTGTTGTAAGAACCCGATGTATCGAAGATAGTTTTGATTTCAATATCAAAATCCACTGTAACGCTTACTGGGTTGAGCTTCTCATCAACATCGTTAACATCGATGATCAGTTTCAAGTGAGCATTTTCATTCGAATCTACATAATCGTTGACGGCAATTTTCAGCGTTCCAGAGAGGACATTGGCATGATCCACTCCGTTCATCGGTACGATGAGACCATTGGATGGTTTCTCTGTTACTTTGACATCCTCGCATTCACTTACCACAGTGAACTTGGCTTCCAGATATTTCTCAGTGGTCCTGTTGACCACATTGATGTTCCATGAAGTACTTTCACCGTTTCCCAGAACTAAGCTTATTGGCTTTTCAGGCGCTTCGGTTCCAGGTATGGAGATGCTGAACTCGTTGGGAGAAAGACCATCAGACCCTTCCATAGGCAGAATGGGTGCGATGATTCCAGCAACGAGCAGGGACAGCACAATGGCCGCCATCATCTTACTTTTCATAGAGGGTAAATGTGTATAATAGATAAAGAAAGAGTGCGAGGGATGGGATTCGAACCCATGAACCACTAAGGACAGGATCCTAAGTCCTGCGTCTTTGACCTAGCTCGGCAACCCTCGCCTATTCGGCCCTATCTGTTAGCTGATTATTAGAGTTTCGGGGAATCAAAATGGATTATTGTCAATCTGGGAGCAATAATATCCGAATGTAATTATATTTAAAGTTTATTTGTTCAGTATTTTCAATTACAATCAATTAGTAACACTTATTTCTAAATAGTAACACTATAATCTCGTTTCAATGAGTGAAACAGGTCCGTCGCCGAGATCCGATTTCAAAACCGAATACCGTAAAATGACGGCAAAGAGGGTCGGGTTCATAGTCATATGTGCTCTGGCTTGCCTCTTATTGTCTCTTTTTGCTGCTACTGTCGGTTCTTACGACATCTCCCCAGCAGATGTTTTCAACAGCATTATTGATGCAATTCTGGGGAGGGAACCGAGTGACATCACAATTTATCACATAGTGATCAATCTCAGGATGCCCGCTATTGTTACCGCTATTGTGTGCGGTTTTGGTCTTGCAATAAGCGGAGTATGTATGCAGAGTATGCTGAAGAATCCTCTTGCAGATCCTTACACGATGGGAATATCTTCTGGTGCTGGATTCGGAGCAGCTCTTGCGATGATCATAGGTTTCGAACTTGTGGCTGGTGCTGGACTAGTTGTTAACGCATTCATATTCTCGTTGCTTCCGGCTCTGGTAATCCTATTTTTGAGTAAATTCCGTAATGCAACCCCTACAATGATGATACTTTGTGGTATCGCACTGATGTACCTTTTCAATGCAGCCACTCAATTGTTCATGCTCATTGCCGATCCTGAGGATCTTTCAGCAGTGTACAAATGGATGATCGGGTCTGTTGACGGTACTAGTATGGGTGAAGCTGGAATCGTCCTGATTGTGACAATTCTTGGAACAATCTATGTTCAATATATGTCCAACCAGTTGAATCTGATGGGTTTAGGCGATGAAAGCGCAAAGACTCTCGGTGTCGATGTCGAAAGAAAGAGATTGATTCTTCTTCTCGTCGTTACTCTTGTGGCGGCTACAGTAGTCAGTTTCACTGGTATTATTGGATTCATTGGATTGGTAGCACCTCATATGGTAAGGGCTATCATAGGAACTGATAACAGATATCTGATTCCTGCTTCAGGATTCTTCGGTGCGGTTCTGCTTTTAGCATCTCATCTGGTGGCGATGACAATTGCTCAGCCTACGATATTGCCTGTTGGAGTGATAACTGCTTGTATCGGAGGTCCATTGTTCCTGTTCCTGATTCTTCGCAATTCCAAGGAGGTGTGGTCTTGACTGACGATGAGGCTGATTCTAGATCGATCTTATTGGAGCCTCGTCAATGTGACGACAATACGCCATTAAGCATCA
>JAEEGH010007590.1_pt1 | contig 26017 bp, 31 predicted proteins | sample 9134181 | NCBI WGS metagenome assembly JAEEGH01 (sample SAMN16246544, study PRJNA631951) | gut metagenome | biome: gut microbiome; feature: rumen; material: DP-attached | host: Bos | place: Iran: Karaj | collected 2018-10
ATTATTTAATTTTTTTGTCAATTTTACTATTTCATCAACATCCATCTTCTCTTGTTTAAACAGCTCATCAATACTTCCATGGGAAATATATCTATCTTTAAAAGCTAATTCTCTAAAAGTACGTTTGAACTTTAGGTTAGTAAGAACTTTTAATACCAAACTTCCAAAGCCACCAATAGCAACGTTATCTTCTAACGTAATGATATTGTATTGTTCTCTAACCAAGCGCTTTATCATAGCAGTATCAAGTGGTTTTATAAATGTCGCATTTACAACCATAGGATTTATATTTTCATCTTTCAAAATTTCTTTTGCCTTCATTGCTTGCCCAACCATTTTCCCCGTAGCAACTAATGCAACTTTTTCTCCTTTTGAAACGATTTCCCACTTTGGTGCTTCAACTTTATGAATAGGTTTTAATTCTATGCTATCTCCACCTCTTGGATATCTTATTGCAACAGGTGTTTTAAGAGATAATGCATATTTTAATAATAACTCCACTTCTCCTACACACTTAGGAGCTAAAATAGTTAAATTAGGTATCATAGACAAATAAGAAATATCAAATACCCCTTGATGGGTTTCACCATCATTTCCAACAAGTCCAGCTCTATCTATCATAAAAACAACAGGCAAATTCTGCATACAAACATCTTGTATTACCTCGTCAAACCCTCTTTGTAAGAAAGTAGAATATACTGCAAAAACAGGCTGCAGCCCTTGAGTAGCTAATCCTGCCGCAAAAGATACTGCATGTTGTTCTGCAATTCCAACATCAAAAAATCTATTAGGATATTTTTCTGCAAATTGTTTTAAGCCTGTTCCATCTCGCATTGCTGCGGTAATTGCAACTACGTTTTTATTATCTTTTGCAATATTAACAATAGCATTACCAAAAGCTTTTGAGTAAGTTAATTTACTACTCTTATTTAAAACTTCACCTGTCTCAGGATCAAAAGCAGAAATACCATGAAATTTATCTGGATTCTCCTCTGCAAATTTATAGCCCTTCCCTTTTTTAGTAACGATATGAACAACAACCGGTTCTTCAATTTCTTTTACTTTCTCAAAAATTTCAGTCATTTCGGAAATATTATGACCATCAAGTGGTCCTATATATCTAACTCCCAAATCTTCAAAAAACATTGTAGGTACAAAAAGAGATTTTACACTATTTTTTATTTTCTTCAATAAACGCAAGAACCGATTTCTCTCATCTAGACTATTTTGAACATTCTTTTTGAAATCATTATATCTTTTATTAACTCGTATTTTACTCAAATAATCAGATAACCCTCCAACATTAGGAGCAATAGACATCTGATTATCGTTTAATATGACTATCATCTTAGTTTTACTAAAGCCTAAGTCGTTTAACCCTTCGTACGCAACTCCACCCGTTAAGGCCCCATCACCAATAACAGCAATTACGTTATAATTCCTTAATTGAATATCTCGAGCTTTTGCCATCCCAAGGCAAGCAGAAATAGAGGTACTACTGTGCCCCGTATTAAAGAAATCATATTTACTTTCTTCCGTTTTAGGAAAGCCACTTATTCCATTGTATTGTCTTAAGGTTGAAAAATCTTTTCTTCTACCGGTAAGAATTTTATATGGATAACTTTGATGACCTACATCAAAAATAATTTTATCTTCATCAAAATTAAATGATTTTAACAATGCCAAAGTAAGCTCTACACTCCCGAAATTTGATGCAAAGTGTCCGCCATTTTTAGACACAGTTTCTAACATAAAATTTCTAAGTTCTTGAGCTAATTCATTTAACTCTTCTTTATTAAGTTTCTTTACATCACTTGGATTATCTATTTTTTCCAATAACTCGTACATATTTTACCACCACTAAACTATATATATTCTCTGCTAAAATTATTAACCTATTCTTTTAAAATAATCCTAAAATTTTCATTGCTATATTATCCATACCTGCCATAGTCGCATTTCTTGCGATAGTTAAAAAGCCATCAAATGCACCAAGATATATAAACATAATCAAAATTATCATTCCAAATTGTTCGTATTTCATATATGAAAAGTAAGATTGAGGAGGTAATACTGCCATTAAAACCTTTGAGCCATCAAGTGGCGGTATAGGAATTAAATTAAATATACCTAAACCTATATTTATTATAGCAATATATTGTAAAAGTAATAAAATATACCCTGTTAATAGATTTATTCCAATATCTAATTTATACAAAATCTCAACTATGAAAATAGCTATAAAAGCTACAATAAAATTCATAATAGGACCCGCTAACGCTACTTTTACCATATCACTTTTAGGATTCTCATAATATCTAGAATCTACTTGCACAGGCTTCGCCCAACCAAATCCAACAAAAAACAAAAGTAAAGTTCCAACTAAATCTAAATGATGCAATGGATTTAATGAAATTCTTCCTTGGGCTTTGGGAGTAGGATCCCCTAACATATATGATGCCCATCCATGGGCAAACTCATGTAAAGATAATGCTATAAGTACTGCTGGTGCATCGTAAATTATTTTTTGTATTATATAATCCATAACCAATCACTCCCCTCATTATCTTTACTAAAATATAACTATCACGTCACTATTTTACCACAAAAAAGCAAATAATAAAAGCATTTTTCAAAATTTAAGGCGATAATAACTAATCTTTTACCAAAGAAAAATGGCAGGAGAGTTTTACTCTCCCGCCATATAATTATCATATTCCTCCAAAAGTGTTTTTAACATCTCCTTTGCTTTTTCAATAACCTCTTGTGTTTCCTCCTGATTTCTTACTTTCCAGAGTTTCTCCAAAATCCTACGGAAATACACCACGTCAATGAGGACTTTGTTCCAAGCCTCTTCTTTTTCGGTAAGCTGAGGATTATTAGAAAACTCTATACTCTTGTCTACAAATGGCTCAGAAATTTTTGATGTCTGATAATAATGTGAAAACTTTTCGCCCGAGCTAAGTTCCTGCCATGAATTCAAAACTTCCAACCATTTTTCTAATTCTTCCCTTGCCTCTTCGAGGGTCAGTTCTTCCTGCTTGTCCATCACTTCAACGTCCTTTTCAATAAATTTATTGATAATTGCTATACTATTTTTGCCATTAATATTATATCACATTTTTGTTTTATAGTAAATCGTTTATGTCAAAATAACAAAAAACAGCCCTGTTTATAGGACTGTTTTCTAAGTACAAATTAAATTACTTTAATTCAACTGTTGCACCAGCTTCAGTTAATTTAGCTTTCATAGCTTCAGCTTCTTCCTTAGCAACATTTTCTTTTACGTTCTTAGGAGCACCATCAACGATTTCCTTAGCTTCTTTTAAGCCTAAGCCTGTTAAATCTTTAACAACCTTAATAACGTTCATTTTGTTTTCTCCAACTTCTTTTAATACAACTGTAAATTCAGATTGTTCAGCTGCACCTGCTGCTGCACCACCTGCTGCTGCTGCGCCAGCTGCTGCTACTGGAGCTGCTGCTGTTACACCAAATTCTTCTTCTAATGCTTTTACTAATTCATTAAGCTCTAATACTGTAAGAGCCTTTACTTCTTCCATAACCTTTTCAATTTTTTCACTCATTTTAAATACCTCCAAAAAATAATTTTTTAATCAAATTTTACAACGTAATTGGCCGCTTTTCAGCAAAACTACGCATTAGCTTCTTGCTTTTCAGCAATAGCCTTCAATACATAAGCCAAAGATGTGATAGGAGCATTGAAACCTCCAAGTACCTTTGCAATAAGAACTTCCTTTGAAGGAATCTTAGATAATTCTTCGATACCCTTTGCATCATAAACACTACCTTCTACCCAACCACCTTTGAATGAAAATGCTTCAACATCAGATACTGTTTTAGCAATTATTCTAGCAGGTGCTGTGCAATCTTCGTGACTTATAGCAATAGCCGTAGGTCCTTCTAAATATTCTGTTAAACCTTCATATTCTGTACCTTTAACAGCTAACTTTATTAAAGTATTTTTAGCAACTTTATATTCAATGTTTTCTTTTCTTAAATCATTTCTCAAGTTAGTAATCTCTTCAACAGTAATTCCTCTATAGTCAACAACTACTATACCCTTTGCACCGTTGAATTTTTCAGTTAATTCCTTAACTTCAGCTGATTTTTTCTCTAAAGCCTTTTTGCCTGGCATAACTACACCACCCTTCTTTAATAATTTAACAATTAATTTCACCTAAAAAGGTCTTCTATCGCATAGAGGCAATAGAAGACCAACTCCAATCTATTTTATCGCCTCCGTAGGATAATTAAGCTTTCGCCCCTACTCTCTTAGGTAAAATTTTCAAATTATTCAGCAACTTTAGAAGTGCTTACTCTAACACCAGGTCCCATTGTTGAAGAAACACTGATGCTCTTTAAATATTGTCCTTTAGCAGAAGCAGGTTTTGCTTTTAATATAGCGCTCATAAGAGTTCTAAAGTTTTCAGCAAGTTTCTCTTCTCCAAAAGATGCTTTTCCAATAGGACAGTGAATAATATTAGTTTTGTCTAATCTATATTCTATCTTACCAGCCTTAATATCAGAAATAGCTTTAGCAATGTCCATAGTAACTGTTCCAGATTTAGGGTTAGGCATCAAACCTTTAGGTCCTAAAACCTTACCAAGACGTCCAACAACACCCATCATATCAGGTGTAGCAATAATAACGTCAAAATCAAACCAGTTTTCACTTTGGATTTTTGTAACTAATTCCTCACCGCCAGCAAAATCAGCACCAGCAGATTCTGCTTCTTTAATCTTATCTCCCTTAGCAAATACTAAAACTCTTACAGTTTTACCAGTTCCATTAGGAAGAACTACAACACCTCTAACTTGTTGGTCAGCGTGTCTTGAGTCAACACCAAGTTTAATATGAGCTTCAACACTCTCATCAAACTTAGCTTTAGCTGTTTTCACAACTAATGAAAATGCTTCATCAACATCATAAAGCTTGTTAGCTTCGATAAGCTTAGCACTTTCAACATACTTCTTTCCGTGTTTCATTTTTTTACCTCCTTTGGTACAAACGACTTACTAACTTATGCTTTCAGTCTCCCTAAAATTCTTCGTTATAGATTAGTCTTCTACAACAATACCCATACTTCTTGCAGTACCAGCTACCATACTCATAGCTGTTTCTAATGATGCTGCGTTCATATCTTGCATTTTTACTTCTGCAATTTTCTTTACTGTTTCTTTAGAAACTTTAGCAACCTTATCACGGTTTGGCTTTGCGGAAGCAGTAGCAATTCCGGCTTCTTTCTTTAATAAAACCGCTGTAGGTGGTGTTTTTGTAATAAATGTGAAAGATTTATCAGCATATATAGTAATTACTGCTGGTATAATCATTCCTGGTTGACTTGCAGTCTTATCATTAAATTCTTTACAGAATTGCATAATATTAATACCGTAAGGTCCAAGAGCAGGTCCAATTGGTGGTGCTGGATTTGCTTTTCCGGCTTCACATTGTACTTTTACGCTACCTATAACTTTCTTAGTAGGTGCTGCCATGACTATTCACTCCTTTCTTATAACTTTTGTATTTGTGTAAATTCAAGTTCAGCAGGAGTTTCCCTACCAAACATTGATACCAATACTCTAACTTTTTTCTTTTCCATGTTGATTTCTTCAATTACTCCAATGAAATCTTTTAATGGGCCAGACATAACCCTAACATTGTCACCAACCTCAAAGTCAACAACAATCTCAAGTTCTTCTATTCCCATATTCAAAATTTCGGCATCTGTAAGTGGTTCTGGTTTAGCTCCAGGTCCAACGAACCCAGTAACACCTCTAACATTTCTAACGACATACCAAGTATCATCGTTCATATGCATCTTAACTAAAACATAGCCAGGGAAAACCTTTTTTAAAGAAGTTTTTCTTTTTCCATCTTTAATCTCAATTTGTTCTTCCATAGGAACAATAACCTCTAAGATTTGATCTTGAAGTCCACGATTTTCGACTATTTTGTCAAGATTAGCTTTAACCTTGTTTTCGTAACCAGAATAAGTATGAACAACATACCATCTTACAGCTTCGTCATATTCTTCACGAGGCAATAAAGCCACCCCCTATTAACCAATTAAACTAGTTATTCCATTTGTAACAAGCTCTACAATTTTGTAGCTTGCCATATCAGCCAAAACAATAAATAACCCAATAAGTCCAGATATAACAACAACAGATGCTGTTCCTACTGTAACATCTTTAGGTCCTGGCCAAATAACTTTTTTTAACTCGCTTTTTGTTTCCTTTATAACACTTTTTCCCATACTTTCACATCCTTACTTAGTTTCTTTATGGTTTGTATGTTTTTTGCAAAATTTACAAAACTTTTTCATTTCGATTCTATCTGGGTCATTCTTCTTGTTCTTCATAGTATCGTAATTTCTTTGTTTGCATTCACTGCATTCTAATGTGATCTTCTCTCTCATCTTTCACACCTCCAACTTATTCCCACACAAAAAAAGCGCCTATGTGGAACGCAATACTAAATTTACCATAATTTACGCAAGTCGTCAAGTAGTTTTGCAATATTTCTTAAAAAAATTAGCCACTATTTATTTTTAGTGGCTAATTTATAATATTAACGTTTCTTAAATATACTCTTCATAAATCCACCTTCATCTGATGGTCTAGGTATATGATGACCGCTTGTTCCAATTGGGAACACATCTTGAATTAATATTGATAGCGCTTGTTTAAAGTTTTCAGAGAAACCAGAGAAGTTCATCTTACAAGTACTTACATTCTCAATATATCTCAAATAATTCTGCTCATCAAATGGAATAATGAAACTTCTAACATTTTTAGGAAGTAATGCTTCCATAACACTCAAATCTGGACTAGTATAATAAGATAATGCACCAATTATATCCTCTTTTTTAACTGAACATTTTAAATACTTATTAATGATAACAGATATTTTTGTTATATCAACATCTATTCCCTTTAACTCTTTCAAGAACATGGTTATTGGTAAAATATTTAAAGTATCCATATCTTGAACTACATAAATAGATTGAGCATATCTAAATACATCTGGAACATCTTTTTTAGTAGTAAAATCACAATCAATTAATATGACAGAATGTTCACGTTTGGCAATTTCTATTGCTTTATAAACATCTAACCTATTTTTGCTCATCCTTGGAACTCCAGTATACACACTCAAATTTCCAAGTCTAAACGGTCTATCTTGGCCAATCGCAAGATTATTTAAACTATTTGCAGCGATATCTTGTTGGTCAAGATCTCTATTAGTATAAATCAAATAGCTATCTCTATTATATGTCAAATCTAAAATTGCTACCTTTATCCCCTTAGACGTTAATACATTGGCAATTGCATTAATAATAAAGGTTGTACCAGTTTTATGAGCCCCAACAAAACATACAGCTTTTCTATAATCTCTTGGAGTCGAATAAACTTCTTGAATTACTTCTTTTTCTATTACCTGTGTAACTGTTTGAATTCTAGGCTCTTCCACAACAGGACGAGTAGGTTGATATCTCTGAGCATAATTAGGTTGTGCAGGTTGAGGATCAGAAGAAGGTTTTATTACCTCAGGCTCCACTTTAGGAATTACAGGCCTTATTAATTCTGGCCCCTGATGTTTATTTTCTTCTTCGGCTTTTTGCTTAGCAGCCTCAGCCTCTTGTTTTAACCTCTCTTCTTCAGCCTTTTGCTTAGCAGCCTCAGCTTCTTGTTTTAGTCTTTCTTCTTCGGCTTTCTGTTTAGCTTCAGCTTCTTGTTTTAGTCTTTCTTCTTCGGCTTTCTGTTTAGCCGCCTCAGCTTCTTGTTTTAGTCTTTCTTCTTCGGCTTTCTGTTTAGCCTCGGCTTCTTGTTTTAATCTTTCTTCCTCTGCTTTCTGTTTAGCCTCGGCTTCTTGTTTTAATCTCTCTTCTTCAGCCTTTTGTTTAGCTTCAGCTTCTTGTTTTAATCTTTCTTCTTCAGCTTTTCGTTTAGCTTCAGCTTCTTGTTTTAATCTTTCTTCTTCGGCTTTTTGTTTAGCTTCAGCTTCTTTTTGTAATCTTTCTTGCTCGGCTCTTTGTTTAGCAGCAGCTTCTTCTCTAATTCTGTCTTCTTCCTCTTTACGTTTAGCTTCAGCTTCTCGTTGAAGTCTCTCTTCTTCTTCTTTACGTTTAGCTTCGGCTTCTCGTTGTAATCTTTCTTCCTCTGCTTGCTTCTCAGCATCTTGTCTCAACTTTTCTTGAGCTTCCAAAGATACAGTCGGTTCTTCTTTTATATATACAGGTACCTCTACAATTTTTACTTTTTCGCCCTTACTATTTTTCGATGTTTTTTGACTCATCAAAGTAACATACCTAGGTGAATCTTGCTCCAAAATTTCTCTAGCTTCTTGAGGTATCCAAGGAACTATCTGTTTTAGTTTTTCAAAAGTATACTGCTCATATAAACTATCAAAACCAGAAACAATCTTATCTCTACTATGAATATTTCTCTCATAGTATTTTATTATATTCCTTAATTCAAGTTCATCTACTTTCTCACTAGCTTCATACGGATTTTCTTGCAAATCCACATCAATTATAGTTTTAGCATCTTTTTTGGTTCTAGGTTTTGTAATTAATTCAGATACCTTTCCAAAAGTTCTATCTTGTCCACACAAGAAATTATAAATACCCAAATTAAATAAAGTACTTATAAATTTATCATTATACTGACGTCTTTCTGTACAAATAAGTATTATATCAGCTTTACCAGCCTCATCACTAACTTTATCGAAGTTATTAAATAGATATTTATCTATCGCATCCTGATTCTTAGAGCCAAATGGTTCTAATTCTTCATGAATGATGATTCTATCAAAGTTCTTATTCTTTCTTAATGTATCAATTAAACTTCTAAAGAAATAAACTTTAGTAACATCTAATTTTTCACCATAAGTTTTTCTGTAATAATCTACTAATTGATTTACCTGTTCCTCATTATTAAATGCAAAAAGAACTTTCATTTTTTCACCACCCTTAATAATATTAAAAGTTTATCTCATTAACGCAAACCAAAATACAAAATTCATTATTTTAGCTATAACACAAAATGTAAGTGCGCCCCACATAAGAAGTAACCCTTGACGCTTTTTATATAGATTTCTTATACCTAGTATGAAGTACAAAACTGCTCCCCATAATATCAAAATAGCACAAATTGGAAGACTTTTATCACTAATTTGTTCTACTATTTTATAAGCAATACTCTCGCCTTTATCGGCAATATCTATTATCTTCTCTTCTACTTTTTCTGCATTAACATTATTAGGTTTTGTTGCAAATGCAGGTTTACTTTTAGAAGAAGTATCTTCAGCTTCCTGAACACCCTCATCAACAACCTCTTCACTTTCATCTGCATTATAAACTGCAGGTTCAGCGAAAGAGAAATTAAAAAGTACTACACATAATACTAAAAACATTACTACAAATTTACTAAATATTTTCAAAGTTAACCCCCCCTGTAACACTTACAATAATTATACACTAAACCAATTGAATTTGCAAGATTTTACTGATGATTTGCAATCTTTATTCTGTTTTTAGCTCTGTCAATAGAAGCCTTCAATAATACTTCCATTTTCTTATCATTACTATATTCTTTTAACCTATCCTCCGCTAATTTCATCGCTTTATTAGCTCTTTCAATATCAATATCTTCTGGCCATTCAGCAGAATCTACAATTGCAGTAACACCTTTATCTGTTATCTCAATAAAACCTTCTGAAACAGCTGCAACTATTAGTTCTTCGCCTTTAGTAATTCTAAGTTCTCCTATATCCATAGCAACAACCATAGGCATATGATCAGCTAAAATACCCATCTCTCCATCAGAACGATTAAAAACTACCATATTAACTTCATCAGAATAAAAAACTTTTTCAGGAGTTACAACTTCAAATTTAAATGTTTTAGGCATTATCTCGCCTCCTTAAGGTATTTTAGCCTAATTTTTCAGCATTTTTCTTAACATCTTCAATAGGTCCAGCCATAAAGAACGCACTCTCTGGTAAATCATCTAGCTCACCAGCAATTATTTCCTTAAAGCCTTTTATTGTTTCTTGTATAGGTACATATTTACCTTCTATACCAGTAAATTGTTCTGCAACAAAGAATGGTTGAGATAAATATCTTTGAATCTTTCTAGCTCTAAATACAACTTGTCTATCTTCATCAGATAACTCGTCCATACCTAAAATTGCAATAATATCTTGTAATTCTTTATATCTTTGTAACATCTCTTGTACTTTTCTTGCTGTATTATAATGATCTTCTCCAACGATTCTAGGATCCAAAATTCTAGAAGAAGACTCTAGCGGATCAACAGCAGGATAAATACCGAGCTCTGAAATTGCACGCGATAATGCAGTAATAGCATCCAAGTGAGCAAATGTAGTTGCTGGAGCTGGATCTGTATAGTCATCCGCAGGAACATAAACTGCTTGAACAGATGTAATAGATCCATTTTTTGTAGAAGCAATTCTTTCTTGTAACGCACCAACGTCAGTTGCAAGTGTTGGCTGGTAACCAACGGCAGACGGTGTTCTTCCAAGTAAAGCAGAAACCTCAGAACCTGCTTGAATGAAACGGAATATATTATCTACGAATAAAAGCACATCTTGATGCTCAACATCTCTAAAGTATTCAGCCATTGTAAGTCCAGTTAAAGCAACTCTCATTCTTGCTCCAGGAGGCTCATTCATTTGTCCGAACACTAAAGCTGTTTTCTCAATAACTCCAGACTCCTTCATTTCATTCCAAAGGTCATTACCTTCTCTTGAACGTTCTCCAACACCAGTAAATACAGAATATCCACCATGTTGAGTAGCAATATTTCTAATTAATTCTTGAATCAAAACTGTTTTACCAACACCTGCACCACCAAATAAGCCAATCTTACCACCTTTAGCATATGGCGCAAGTAAGTCTATAACCTTAATACCTGTCTCAAAAATCTCAGTAACTGGTTTTTGATCAGTAAATTCTGGTGCATCTCTATGTATATTCCACATATCCGTAGCTTTAGGATCTCCTAAATTATCTACTGGATTTCCAAGTACGTTAAATACTCGACCTAAAACCTCTTTTCCAACAGGAACTTTAATAGGTGCCCCCGTATCTATTGCTTTCATTCCTCTTTGTAGGCCTTCTGTTGCAGACATAGCAACACAACGTACGGTATCATTTCCTAAGTGTTGCATAACCTCAGCAACAACATACGAATCTTGATACGGAATATGAATTGCGTTATACAGAGCTGGTAATTCCTCCTTTTCAAACCGTATATCCAGTACCGCTCCAATTATTTGAGTTAATTTACCTTCACCCATTTTTTATCCTCCTATCAATTTACCTATCTATTTTAATTATAGACTTTTTACATTTTTTTAGGTCGCATAAAAAGCGACATTTTAAACACTAGCAGCCCCACCAACAATCTCAGAGATTTCCTGAGTAATTGCTGCCTGACGAGCCCTATTGTAGTTTAACGTTAATTTGTTAACTATCTTCTCTGCATTGCTTGTAGCATTATCCATAGCATTCATACGAGCAGAATGTTCACTAACGTATGCTTCAATAAATCCAGAATATAAAATTCCTTTTACAAACTTACTAGCAAGAACGTCAAACACCTCTTCTGGTGTTGGCTCTAAAGATAATTTCATAAATCTATCTATTTCTTTTTCTGGATTTATAACATCAGTCTTTTCTAGTGGGAGCAACTTCATAATACGTGGTTTTAAAGAAATTGCAGATTCCATCTCTGTAAATATTAAATATAATTCATCAATCTCACCAGCTTTAAACAAATCAATAAGATGATCAGCAACAGATTGAGCAACCGCTATATCATTAATCTCTCCGTCATATCCAAAATCAGTTACAGTATTATACCCTTGTTTTATCATTTGGTTTAGTACAACATTTCCAACCGGAAATACCACAGAATTCTCTTTCTTTATAACACTATTAGCAAGTTTTATTATATTATGGTTGTATCCACCATTTAAACCTTTATCTGAGGCCACAACTATATATCCGCTCTTTTTATCTAGTTTATCCTCTGCTTTTCTAAAATAAACAGACTCAATATCTGGTAAATGAGCCAATATATCTGTCATAATATCTTGAACGCGCCTAAAGAAAGGCATAGTTGCTTCATGCATCTGTTTTGCTTTCTTTAACTTAGAAGCAGATATTAACTTCATAGCTTTTGTTATCTTTTTAGTTTCATTTATACCCTTAATTCTAAGCTTTATCTCTCTAGCATTAGACATATTCTCCCCCCTTTATATTGGGAATTAATGCTACCCATACAAATTACTTTTTATTAATAGAAATGTTTAAAAAACTCTCTTATTTCATTTAATATATACTCTCCTAAATACAGCACACCCTTGCCTAAATAAGTAGTCGCAATAAATAATTGCCATATAAAAACAATAAGTATGCACACAATTATTATATTACATATCCTTTTCGCAACATTAACCTTTTTACGGGTATCCTCTGACATTTTCTCATTTACGCTGTTAGCTATCTTATCCCTAATTTTTAGATAACCAACTGCTACTGCCAAAAGTAATACAAAAATTCCAATACCAATTGCCTTATCTTTAAATGTTAAACTGGACAAAATTCCACTAATAAGGAGTATTATAGTATAACAGCCACAACCAAATTCCATATTTTCACCCGCTGACTATAATTAAATAAAAACTTCAAATTATACCTTGAACCAAGCTTTAAAATCATCAATAGCCTTAAGTAATTTTTCTTCTAGGTCTGGTTTTATTTCTTTAGTTTCTTTTATAGTTGTTAAAATTTCAGGACATTTGGTTTCAATATGTTTTATTAGCCCCGCATTAAATTCAGCAACATCTTTTACTTCTACATCAGATAAATGACCATTAACAACTGCATATAATATAACTACCTGTTTTTCAACAGCTAATGTATTATATTGTGGTTGTTTTAATGTTTCTAGAGTTCTTTGCCCTTGTTTTAATTTATCTAATGTAAATTTATCCAAGTCTGAACCGAACTGAGCAAAAGCAGCAAGTTCTCTATATTGAGCAAGGTCAATTCTTATACGACCTGCTAACTTTTTCATAGCCTTAATTTGAGCAGCACCACCAACACGAGATACTGAAAGTCCAGCATTAACAGCAGGTCTTTGACCAGAGAAGAATAACTCACTCTCTAAGTAAATTTGACCATCAGTAATTGAAATAACGTTTGTAGGTATATATGCCGAAACGTCTCCTGCCAATGTTTCAATTATAGGAAGAGCTGTAATTGAACCGCCTCCATGTTCCTTATCCATCTTAGCAGCACGCTCGAGTAGTCTTGAATGGAGATAGAATACGTCTCCAGGATAAGCCTCACGTCCAGGTGGTCTTTTTAGTAGCAAAGACATTGCACGATAAGCCTGTGCATGCTTAGATAAATCATCATAAACAATTAATACATCTCTATGTTTTTCATACATAAAATACTCAGCAATAGCGCAACCAGCATAAGGAGCAATATATTGTGCAGGTGCAAGATCACTTGCTGTAGCAGATACAACAATAGTATAATCCATAGCGCCATGACGTTTTAATGTTTCAACGACACCAGCTACAGAAGAACCTTTTTGACCAATTGCTACATATATACAAATTACATCTTCACCTTTTTGATTTATAATTGTATCAACTGCAATAGCAGTTTTACCAGTTTGTCTATCTCCTATTATTAATTCACGTTGACCACGTCCAATAGGTGTCATTGAATCGATAGCTAAGATACCAGTTTGAAGAGGTTTATTAACCGATTCACGAGTGGTAACACCAGGTGCTAAGAATTCAACATCGCGGTAACTTTCTACCTTAAAATCACCCTTACCGTCTATTGGTCTTCCAACAGCATCTATTACTCTTCCTATTATTTCTTCTCCAACTGGCACACTAACAGAACGCCCAGTCCTCTTAGCCTCAGTTCCCTCTTTAACAACTTTTTCTCCACCTAGTAAAACGCATCCTACGTTATCCTCTTCTAAGTTCATTGCCATTCCTAGAACGTTATCTCCAAAATCAATAAGCTCTCCACATATACAATCATCAAGCCCATAAACCTTAGCTATACCATCTCCGGCTTGAATAACGTATCCAACCTCATTGGTAATTACCTTTGATTCGTAATCCTCTATTCGTTTTCTTAGGATTTCACTGACTTCTTCTGGTTTTATTGTCACCAAAATCTCCCCCTTAATTAAAAGATATTTCTAAGCTGAGTTTTTAAGCTCCCATCATAAACTTTATTTCCTACAACTACTTTAACTCCACCAAGTAAACTTTCATCTATTGTCAAATCATACTTAACGGTAGTTGCATTATAAAGTTTTTTATATTTATCGGATATACCGTTAATTTCATCATCATCAAGCGAACTAGCACTGATTATATTTATAAACAACTCATTATTCATAATCTTTGTTAACTCGCTATACTCTTTAGCGATTCCGTCTATGTATTTAATTCTATTTCTGTCAATTAACAAGCTAATAAAACTAATAAACAAAGGATTAGTTTCTGAAAAAATTTCTTTTACCACCCCAGTCTTAACACTCGAGCTAATTCTAGGATCTAATAAAGCTTTTTTAAATTGACCGTTACTATTAAATAACTCAGAAATTTCGTCTAATTCATGACTCGCCTTAATTTTGGCATCTTTATCTTTAATAGCATCCATTAAGGCTTGTGCATAGCGTCTTTCAATCGCAGACATTAAAAATCACTCCTTACGCTACTCCGGAATCTTCAAGGAAATCAGAAATAAGTTTCTTATTAGTTTCTGAATCCATATTTTTCTTAATAACTTTCTCACTTGCAGAAATAACAAGTCCTCCAACTTCTTTCTTTAAAGAAGCTAGAGCTTTTTCTTTTTCAACTTCAATTTCTTTTCTAGCGCTGTCAATAATTGTCTTTGCATCATTTTTAGCTGTATTTAAGGTATCATTATATTCAGCAATTGCCATAGCACGTTGCTCTTCTATAATCTTTTTACCTTCTTCTCCGGCACCTTTTAATTTTTCAGCATATTCTAATTTCATATTTTCTACTTCTTCTTTTAAAGAATTTGCAGAATTAATAGCCTCTTCTATTTTATTATTACGATTATCAATAAACTTTGTAACCGGCTTAAATAAAAGTAATTTCAACACAATAAATAACACCAGTAAATTTACTACTGTAAGTCCAAATGTTGACCAAAATGTTTCATCAAAAGCAAACATAATTTACCTCCAAAAATTTCTTTTTAGGGCAAGAAAAAATCTTGCCCATCTTCACATAAATTACTAAAGCATAAGCGCAATAACCAAGCCATAAATAGCTGTAGCTTCTGCTAATGCAGCACCTAATAATAAAACTGTTTGAATCTTTCCGCTTGCTTCTGGTTGTCTTGAAACAGCTTCAACAGCCTTACCTGTGGCAATACCTATACCAATTCCGGCACCAACACCAGTAAAAACAGCAATAGCTTTTGCAATAACTGCTAATTCCATTCCTTTCACCACCTTTCAATAACTACTCTTCAACCTCAATTGCTTCGGATATGTAAAGTGTAGTTAAAAGACAAAATACAAATGCTTGAAGTCCGCCATCAAATAAATCAAAATACAAGCTTGCAAACGACGGAGCAATTGGGAAATGAACTAGCATTTCCATTAAAATATAAGCTCCAAATATATTACCAAAAAGTCGCATGCATAGTGATAACGGCTTTATAGCATACTCAAGTAAGTTGAATGGGAACATGATTGGTGTAGGCGCAAATAATCCTTTTACCCAGCCTTTAAGTCCCTTATATCTAATACCTGCACCCAAAACAATAACGATTGTCATTATCGCCAAAGCAACAGGAACTGCAAACGTCCTCGTAGGAGGTTTTGCAAAGAAAGTAGCACCTAAAATATTTGAGAATAGCAAATAAAGGCCTAGCGTGCCGATATACGGTGCAAAAGCCTTATAATGTTTTTCTCCCATTATTCCTTTAACAAAATTATTTATAAGTTCAACAACAACCTCCGCCGAATTTTGCAAACCCGTCGGAACTGCCTTCATTTTCCTAGTAGCTAAAAACGCCCATAATATAAGTAGCGCCATAATAACCCAAGAAGTAACTATTATTTCAGTAATTACAATATTAAAAGAAATACTTGTAAAAGGTATCGTTACAGGGATCTTCGCAAGAACTGCAATTTCTTCCTCCATATAAAACTCCTCACTTTTTCTAATGTAAAATATATAATGTATAGTTTAAATAAGTTAAACTACTCTTTGACATTACAATAAAATATCGTCAAAATTTACAAAAAACTTATAATTTATAAAAAATATTTTTACTTTATTAATTTATTCAAAACATCAAATGCTGGATTAGTTTTTTCAATATTCGAACAATTGCATTTTTCGACATTTAAATTCTTACCACATTTAGTGCATATTCCCTTACAATCATCTTTGCATAAAATTTTTACAGGCAAATTTAGTCTGAAATTTTCTAATATCATATCATCAAAATCTACTTCATCTCCAACTAACGGATATTCTTCTTCTCCCGGTTCTCTTCTATAAGTTTCAAAAATTTCAAACTCTAATTCTTTTTCTGTTTTTTCTCCACATAAGTGACAATTAGTAGTAAATTTTGAAATAACTCTACCAGATATCTCTACAAAATCCATACCTTTTTTTAGCGTTCCAATAAATTTCATAGGTTCTATAAAATCTATTTCATCGCCGTTATTTATAAGGTTATCACATTCAATACTACCTTCATAATTCATTAAATTTTCAGTTATATTTTTTAATAGTATTTTCATAATCCTACTCCTCAAAAAAAGTCTAACATTTTTTTATTTTATATGCAAGTATCTTTTTGTTTAAAAAGAAAAAGACCTCGAAATCAATCGAGGTCGTATTTTTATGTATTATTTGCAAGAATCTTTTAAAGATTTACCAGCTTTGAATACTGGAGCCTTTGTTGCAGGAATCTTGATAGCTTGTTTTGTTCTAGGGTTAACACCTGTTCTTGCAGCTCTCTTACGAACTTCAAATGTACCAAATCCAACTAATTGGATCTTTTCACCTTTCTTAAGTGCAGCTTGTACTGTTTCAACAAATGCGTTTAATGCACTTTCAGAATCTTTCTTTGTTAGATTGCTTTTTGCAGCGATCATAGAAACTAAATCTGCTTTGTTCATTTTTCATTCCTCCTATAAAATTTTCTTGAACCGGTAACATTTTCCGGTACTTTCATGGATATATTTCTCCATATTTCACTAATATCCTTCTTTTTTTTGAAAAAATGTTAATTTTCCGTGCTTTTAGCATTATTCCAATATTCCAGGAACATTTTACTTGGCATATTTTCAATATTTTTTTCATTTTTCAATGAAATTTCCTCAATTTTTTCTATTCTATTTAAAATTTTCTTAAAATTTTTGTTCAATGCAATCTCAGAATCTACTTTCATTGTATGTCCCAAAGAAACTACTGTACTTAAAACATCTCCTAATTCTTCTTCAAAATTATCTTGATCTTTTTGGCTATATGCTTTCTCTAATTTATCTAATTCTTCTCTTGCCTTATTTATATAATCACTAAATTTGCCTGAAAAAACTTCTGGTTGCATTTTTTCAAGGTGAGAATACATTTTATAACTCTTCATAAGCGCTGGTAAATCTTCGGTCACGTGCCCCATAGCTTGAGATTTACTTTTTAATGATTTTTCTTTATTTTTGCTTTGAATAAAAAGTTTTAATGCATCTTCAGCATTTTGGGCCTTTTCTTCACCAAATACATGAGGATGCCTATTAATCATCTTTTTAGCAATTCCAGTTATAACATCATTTATATCAAACATTCCCTCATCTTTCGCAATTTGTGCATGTAATAAAACTTGAAGTAAAACATCTCCTAATTCTTCACACATTCCCTCTTTTGAATTTGTATCTACTTCATGTATAAATTCATAAGACTCTTCAATTAAATTTTTTCTAAGACTTTCATGGGTTTGCTCTCTATCCCAAGGGCAACCATTTTCCGAACGCAACGTGCTTATTATTTCTACAAAATCATCAAACGTATATCTATTTTTATTTGTATCCAAAGTTTCAGCCTCCTTTAAAAATAATTTAATTTCTTTCATTGTTTTATCATATTTTTAGAGAATTTGCAAATACTACTTACTATGTTAAAACAAGAAATATAAGTAATTAAAACTTATAATAAAGAAAGGAATGAGGTATAAATATGAATAACAGAAACTGGATTGCTGTATTTTTAGGACTAGCTGGTTTGGTTCTTTTAGTAAGTGTAATGGGGGCCTCGAATAATTGGATGAATAATGGTACTAATAATAGCGGTACTGTTCCTCAACAGATTAATCAAACTGTAAGAGGTATGGATTCTACTAATAAAGATAATTTGCCAACTAAAATAGATGGTAATGAGATGTTAGATAATATGTCTAATGGCATAAATAACTTAACTAACACTCCTTCCACTACTCCTTCGCCAAGTCCTACAACTTCGCAAATGATGCAATAAAAAAGTGGCTTCGCCACCTTGTGCAACTTCGTTGCACTTATTAAGGTAACTTTTTGATATAGGAAATACCTTTTTTATGCTCATTTCATTCGCATTTTTAGAGGAATTTCCTATTACATAAAAAAGGGGGATTACCCCCTTTTTTCTCGTAATTTAGTACTGCTAATAATTTCCCCGTTTTCTTTTAATAACTCTACAACAAAAACTTGAAAGCCGTATTTTTTACCTAACTCTTTCATTAATTTTGCGGTTCCACTTCTGTCTTTCCCGAAAGTCGAATTTTCTCCAATAATAACCGCTTTGACATTTAACTTTTTGACCAAAATATCTCTCACAAATTCTTCTGGTAATAAATTAGCGAAGTTTTCATTAAAATTTTCATAAACTAAATAATCTATATTAAACTTTTCTAATGCTTTACTCTTCTCATCGTTAGTCATAAGTGGAGTAAATTTTTCATGATTTAATACTAATTTAGGATTTTTATCAAAAGTATAAACTACATTTTTTAAATTCATGTTTCTTGAAACTTCACTTAAAGTTTGGATTATTTTTTTATGTCCTAAATGAATTCCATCAAATTTTCCTATTGCAACCGCTGTTTCAGAATCAATATTAAAATTTGGCCCATATAATATTTCCATATCTTTCCTCCTAAAACAACGTCGTTAAAACTCCGTCATTTTCAAATCCATCACTTGAATATTTAGATTCAAAAGTAATAAATTTTTCATTACATCTTTTTATTAAAGCTCTTAATACTATTGCTACATTTTTCTTTTGATTTTCTTCTTCAATCTCCTCTGTATATATATCCCCTACATTCCATGTTGGAGACAAAACATAAGGATTACTTATTTCTTTAGCACATCTTGGTATCCAATGAGGGCTTGATATTCCTATCATCAAGATTGCTTTATGAGATAATGAATTCGAAAGATATGTCATTGGAGTACATAAAACTATTTCATTTTCTCCACCACGCTCTTCCATATCAAAAATACTTTCAGCCGACTTAACTCCATTCTTAACCATCGTTAAAAAGCCTTTATTAATATCAAGCGTATTAAATCTTGAAATAGTTTCTTTAAAGTTATGACTACTATCGATAAGCCTTTTTATATCGATAATATCTTGTTCTTCTGCTCCACAAACAAGTAAAATTTCAGTAAATACCCTTTGGAAGAAAATATCTATATCTATCGGTTCGCCTTTTCTATACTCATTTATCCAGTCACGAATAAAATTATATCTTTTTACATTGCTATATCCTATCCTATCAATTATATCTTCGCTTTCAACAGGTGGAAATTCCGCAAAAGGATTTTGACTACATACAATATTCGCCAAAATTGAACTTCTTATAGAATCTATATTAAGTAACATCCCAACCAAAGCTCTAACATCATCTTTAGTCGGAATTATATTCTCATCTGGATGGCACAAATAGGCAAACGTAATCAATGCATAAACAAATTTATTATCTATAAACCTACTCTTTCTAGCAATATTAGTAAGTTTTACATTATATTTTTTTAATTTTGACTCAATCACATATTCTGTTACAACATCTGCAAAAGTCGATACTAATGCTATATCTTGCGGATTATATCCGTTCCCTAATAAATTAATAACAGTTTCGCTTACTTGCTCTAACATATCTGAACGCAAAACTGCCTCAGGTGTACGAATTATAGAAGTTCCATCAACACTAAGCTTATTGGCCTTATTTGGTTCTGTTATTGCATCAAAAAGCATGTCAGAAAACTCTACCATTTCTTTTTTGCATGTAAAAGGCTTCTCTTCTATATTTTCTATCTTGCATTTTTTTAAGACTACATTTTCCACATATTCTTTATTACCACCAAAAATACTGCCGTATCCGCCATCTTTATTATAAGAGATATATGCACCTTCTACTATATCTAAAAACATAGAAATAAAGTCAGCTTGAACCGGCACCACTTCCTCGAGATTATCTACAATTAAGTATTTATATCTTTTCTTTAAAGAACTAATATATTCTTCATCTTTAAGCAAAATAGAATTATAGAAATCAATAGCCATAGCAAAATCCATAACTCCACATTCTAAACATCTTTTTCTATAATCTTCAATTATCTTATCTACCTCAGCAAAAATAGCCTTTTTTTCATCATTTTGAATTTCTAACGCACTATAAAGCCTTGCACCAATATCTTTATAAGATAGTGAAGCTGCTACGGCTTTTACAAAATCTGATGAAATATCTATTGCTATCTTACTATCTCTATCTGAAATAGAATCGAGACCACTACTAAGATTTCTTCTAGAACTTACAAGCATCGACAAAAGATATTGAGATGATTCAAAAGTTAAAAACACAGGTTTAACGGTCTTCTCTTTTATTTCTGATGAGTTTTTTAAAATAATAGGATAAAATGTAGTGATTTCATTTTGAACGAAGCCAAAAAAAGACGTACGAACAAGCTTACCAGAAATATTAAAAGTACTTTTTTCTCTCCAACTAAGAGACTGATTCCTATTCATAAGCAATACAAGAATCTCTTCACTTTTAACTCCGCTATCTATAAGCTTTTTATATTCATTTATAAGTCTGGTAGTCTTACCAACTCCAGTTCCGCCACTAATTATTATTTTATCCATTTTTAAATCCCTTTTTAAATTTTATATATTTTCTTAAATAATTTCCCTACAACTGGCAATCTTACTATTTCTTCATCTGAAAAAGCGTGAATTAGTAACACCATAAGTCCATAAACAACTCCAGCCACACATATTGCTAATAACGTAGTACCCAAATTAGCATATTTAATAGCTCTTGCTATTCCAACAATATGTCTTAAAGTATAATTTGCAAACACAAGATAGAATCCTCTATATGTCAAATACGCAACTAATCCCATTACTGCCGAACAAATCGCTGGTTTTACAAAACATTTTATATAATTTAAATTTAATTTTAGTTTTCTATTAAGTATTGTAAAACTGATTAAAAATGTAACGAAATAACATGCTATTGTGCTATATGCAGCACCCATTACATTCATTTCCATTTGGAAACCAAAAATGTTTATTTTATCTTGTGCCACCAAGAAATAGTTTAGTATATATTTTAATGTTGCGCCTGTAAATAAAGCTATTGCAGGCACAGCTACCTTACCCATTCCTTGTAATGCACCAGCTAAAGTTTGAGCTAATGCAATAAAAATAACCGCATATGCACTAACCCTAATATAGAAGCCACCTAAAGGTGCTGTTGGGAATAACATTTTTATTATAGGATCTGCTAATACCGAAATACCAACAGCAGCTGGCAAAGTAATTAACACAGTAGAAAACAAAGAAAAATTAATCTTATTAGCCGCGTCTTTATAATCTTTTAACGCAAATGCTTTGGATATATTAGGTACTAAACTCGTTGCATAAACTACATTAAGAGCAAGTGGTAAATTAAGAAGTGTATCACTCTTACCTGTAATCATTCCATATAGAATTTTAGCTTCTTCTGCAGTTTTTCCCGCAACCAAAAGTCTTGGCATAACGGTAAACACATTAACTAACCCTGCAATAGAAGTTATAACCGACCCAAGCATAATAGGAAGAGATAATGAAAGTAATTTTAAAGATATTAACTTCCTACTTTCATTAGAAAGTACTTCTGCAGTATTTACATTGTTTTTAATATCCTTTTGTCTTCTCTTATAATAAATATATAGGTAAGTAACACTAATAATTGTACCAATTGTAGAACCAAATGTAGCAGCTGCTGCCATAAGTTGTGCTCTTACATCTTCGTTTAATGTAAGTCCAAAAACAGCTGCAAATTCGACTATATGTTGGCCGGCAAACCATGCAAGCCAAATCGTAAAGAAGCATTTTGCAAGTTGATCTAGTATTTGAGAATTTGCTTGAGGCTTCATATCGCAATAACCTTGGAAATAGCCTCTTATTATCGAAGCAATAGCTACAAAGAATATTGAAAATGATAATGATTTTAGTGAATATGCCACTCCTGGATTTTCAATCCATCCTGCCATAATATCTGCACCAAAGTACATAATACAGGTTCCAAATACACCTATAGTAATAAACAATAGTAATGCAGTTCTAAAAATTTTATGAGCACCTTTATAGTCTTTTAAAGCAACTTTTTCTGAAACAAGTTTAGCAACCGCAGATGGAATACCAACGGTAGATATAGCAAGGATTGCTGTATAGAATTGGAAAGCTGCTCCGTAATAACTATTTCCTATATCTCCAAAACCGTCCATTCCAGTTATAATTACTCTATAAACGAACCCTAAAAGCTTTATGACTATTTGAGAAAAAAACAATACAATAATACCCTTTGAAAAGGTTTGACTTTTAACAGTTTTCCCCATTTGATTCTCCTCTTAACTATTTTTTTCTAATGTGATTTTTATAATTTCCTCTAACCTTTTAATATCATTTTTTAAAAATAAATACCCAATTAAAGCCTCAAAAGCAGTTGCCTTTTTGTAATCTGCTATTGATGCATTTTTAGGTATTGTATTTGAATGAGCATTTCTTCCACGTCTTACTATATTTAATTCTTCCTCAGTTAAACTATCCTCTATTTCTTCTAAAATATCTGATTGAGCATGTGCAGAGACAAAAGAAATTGAGGCTTTATGAAGTGTATTGGTTTTTATTTCCCCTTTTTTAGCAATATATACTCTTACATAAACCTCGTAAACTGCATCTCCAATATATGCAAGCACAAGTGGATTCAAAAGCTCTGGCTTTTCAATTTTATTAAACTCTTCAAACATCTACTTACTTACCTTTATTTCCTCTCTATTTTTATTTAATAATAAATATGTATCTTTTAAATTATCTTGTAACTTAGCTAAAATCTCGTCTGCATAATCTAACGACCCAGCTCTTATTTCACGAGCGGTCTTTTGTGCATTTATAATCGTCTCGTTTGCTTGGTCATAAGCTTTACGCGTAATTTCGTTTTCGTCAACCATAGAAGCGATTCTATTTTCAGTTTCTTTTACAATAGTTTCACTCTCTTTTTGGGCCTCTAATAAAATTCTTTGACGTTCTTCTTTTATCCATTTAGCTTGTTTTACTTCATCAGGAAGTTTTACTCTTATTTCTTTTAATAATTCTAGCATCTCACTTTTATTAATAACTGAAATGCCAAAAACACTCCAACCCTTTTCGATTAAATCCTCAGCTTTTTCTAACGCATTAAGAACCTCCATATTACAAAACCGCCTTCCTATAAAACGAAATAATTACTCTACCATACTTTCTAGAATCATATCTTTCAAAACAATCAATAGTATCAGGAACAATATCTATAGAATCTGTTTCTAAAACTATTATAACATCATCCTTTACCACCCTTTTTAACTTACTTATAGCTTGTACACCAAGATCTTTTCCATAAGGTGGATCTAAAAAAACTAAATCAAAAATATTATCTTTAAACTTTTCTAATGCTATTTCAAAATTATTATTTAATATCTCTGATTTATCTTCTACTCTACATTTAGCTACATTTTTCTTTATAATATCTATTGCTTCTTTAGAAGAATCTACAAAATAACAAAACTTTGCACCTCGGCTTAATGACTCTAATCCAAGAGCACCACTTCCAGCAAATAAATCTAAAACTATTAAATCGTCTAACTTATTTCCAAGTATATTAAAAACTGATTCTTTTACTCTGTCTAATGTAGGTCTAGTATTATCGCCCTTTAACGTGCTCAAATTCAAGCCCCTACACTTTCCCGAAATTATTCTCATAAATATCTCCTAAAATTAGTTATAATAACCATCACTATTTTATAATATTTATACAAAAAGTGCAATAACAAAACTAAAAAAATGGTCCGGAACAATTTTTTGTTCCGAACCATTTTAATTAGTCAATTCCTTTCAGCACCTCCACCTTGGCGGTGTCAGGGCATGTTGCCCCATCCTGCTTGGTCTTCATCAGAACAAGCAAGATCTTCATCGCCGTGGAATAAGACAAATGGAAGTTGTCTTCCATAATCTCGCCTGTATCCTCAATGGTAACAGGCAGAAGGACCCTACTCGTCTTTCCTACCAATACCGGAGAGAAACGCAAATCGACCTCTTGGTCACGCTGGATAGAGTAATCCCTAAGCTTTCCGAACTCTTCCCACTGTCCGGCCTTCATACGGTTGAGAAGATAAACCGCTCCAGCTGCCACATCTGCCCAAGTCGGGCGACGGCAGAATATCTTATCCTTCGCACTGGAGAGCCGCCTACTACTATAGCAGTAATAAAAACCTTCTCGCTTGGAAAAGCGAGCTGCAAACCTACTTATTTCATATCCCCTTTTGTTCTTTACAGAAAAGATAGCATATTGCTTTCCCTGATATTTGCTCGGTCTTACTTCCTGCTTTTTTTCCACTTCTTCCATTTTTCTTCCTTTCTTCACGTCCGCACCCATTATACTAGGTGCTATATTCCTTAAACCTAACAAATGTATTATAATATTTTTATGTAAACTTGTCAAGGGAAATCACTCCCTTGTATTACCTAAACATCAAATTTAAACACTCGCTTCAACTATTACTGGGCCAATAATTGAAGCATCTTTTATTAATTTATGACTTATCTTAGAAGCATTTTCTCCAAACACTTCATTTATTTCTCTACTTATCTCTTCCTTAAAGAAATCACATTTTTCATAAACAGAGCCATCAAAAATTATAGTATGTTCATTTACTAAATCTTTGTCTATATACTTAATAATTGCACAAATTTCTGCCACAATAAGCTTTGCAGCACGAGTAAATAATAATTCTCCAACCGTTTTTATAACTTCTCTTTGCTCTTCTGGTAATAAAAAGTCTTTATCTTCATTAACGCAAGATACCAAAACCTTTGTATTTATTTCTACGCACTTATTTAATAACTTTCTCTTTATTAAATCTTTAATTATCTCATCAGCAATTTTCCCTATATATTTTCCGCCTATAAGAACTTCAAATAGCTTATTTGCTTCACCAGATATTTTTTCTAAATATTTATTATCAAAAGTAGTAAGCGGAATATTTTTGTTAAAATTAGCACTTTCAATATTAATTACTTCTTTTTCACTATTTATAAACGAAGCATTATGACCAGTTCCTACTATTAAAGCAATATCTGCGGTTTTATCATAAAATCTACCTGTAACTAACGTCGCAACGCAATCATTTATAATAGCCATAGGTACTATATTTAGCTTAGCAGAAAATATCGCTTGCATTAATATTTCATATATATTTCTATTTATAGTTTCTTTTAATTTAAAACCTTTCGAGAGTTCAACTATATTCGCTTCTGTTTTGCTCTTTGAATCAATCCCAAAAGACACAGTAACAGCTAAAAAATACATCTTACTCCTACTTA
>JAEEGH010007591.1_pt1 | contig 26016 bp, 30 predicted proteins | sample 9134181 | NCBI WGS metagenome assembly JAEEGH01 (sample SAMN16246544, study PRJNA631951) | gut metagenome | biome: gut microbiome; feature: rumen; material: DP-attached | host: Bos | place: Iran: Karaj | collected 2018-10
GCTGTCTCCAGCTTGGCCCCGCCGGCCTCTATGGCATCTACCAGCTCCTGATAGCGGTACATCTTGCTGTTTCCGTTGGCCATGCAGGTAAAGTATATGGATGTGGCCTGGAGGGAGTAGGAGGAGGCCTGGAACTTCTGGCAGTCCCACAAGGGCTCCAGCACAAAGATATCAGTATTATTCCCTGCAGCAGACACTACTTTCTTAATGATCTTGGTAACCTGCTTCAAGGAGAAGCAGTCCAGGAACTGGCTCATCCACACTGCATCATAGCCCTTTGGCAATACTGTGGAATCGGCAAGGATATTCCCCTCGCAGGTATCGATTCTGTCACCGAATCCAGCCTTTGCCGCATTCTCCCGGGCTACTGCGGTCTGGCCCGGCAGATCCACTATGGTCACCTTCACATCTGGATTATACTTGCAGCAGCAGATGCTCCATTTGGCAGTATTGCCGCCGATATCAAGCAGTTTCTTCGGCTTCTGGGCAAATACTATGGGCAGCGCCTCGGGGAAGGCGATGTCGGAATAGAAATGGTCAAAGGCGAACCAGCTTTTCTTGGCCTGTTCCGGCAGGGTGGAGAGAGCCTCATAGATAGTTGTCCACTTCCCGAATACAGCCAGTCCCTCCGGCTTTCCGTTTTTTACAGATTCTGTGAGATTGAAGGCCCCTTTGTAGCAGATATCGTTCACAAAGTCCATGTTGACCCGGGTCATATCATCCTCAAGAAGGAACCAGCCTGTCTTTGACAGGACATACCGCTCTTCCTTGATTTCGGGAACCAGCTTGACCACTCCCATTCCCAGGGCAAATTCCAGAAGAACTTTTGCTCCGTAGAGAGAGACTCCTGCCTTCTCGGCAATAGATTCAGCTGTAAGGCCCGCATCCCCTGAATCGTTGATACTCTTCAGCATCCCCAGGTTCCGAAGTGCCAGCACTGTCTGGAAGGCCAACGGGGCAAAGGCAATCTCCTGGGCCTTGGTCTTGGCATCTATTGCCCTCATCTTGTCAGAATAGTAATCCATCATGATAACCTCTTGAAAATAAGAGATGTGTTGATTCCTCCGAAGGCGAAGTTGTTGGACATTATGTAGTCCACTTTGGTCTCCCTGCCGTCGCCCATTATGTAATCAAGCGGAGCGCATTCTGGATCCACCTCGGTCAGATTAATGTTCGGGGCAAGCCACCCCTCCCTCATCATGTTGATTGATGTCCACGCCTCAATGACGCCGCAGGCGCCCAGGGTATGCCCGATATAGTTCTTGATTGTGCTGACTGGTACTTTACCTCCGAACACCTCGTAGGTAGCATGGCTTTCTGCCACATCGCCGGCCAGAGTCGCTGTGCCGTGGGTGTTCACATAGCCTATCCTGTCGGGGGTAAGACCTGCGCTTTCCAGGGCCAGTTCCATGGCCCGGCGCATAGTGGTCTTGTTGGGCTGGGTTATATGTGTACCGTCGGTGTTTGTTCCAAAACCCACCATCTCGGCATAAATCTTGGCACCTCTTGCCACAGCATGCTCATATTCCTCAAGGATGAGGGTTCCCGAACCTTCGCCGATCACCAGTCCGTCCCGATTCTTATCGTAGGCCTTTGGGGTCAGCTCTGGTTTATCATTCAACCCGCTGGCAGCAAAGAGCACGTCAAACACAGCAGAATCGGCGGGGGAAAGCTCCTCGGCACCGCCGGCAAGCATTATGTCCTGCTGTCCGTTTCTTATGCTTTCGAAGGCATATCCTATGGACATGCTGCCTGATGTGCAGGCCGTATTGGTGGTTATAAGACGGCCGGTAAGGCCATAGAAGACACTGATGTTGGCAGCACAGGTCTGGGGCATCATCTTTATGTAGGTGGTGGCGCTTATCTTGTTTGCAGTGTCTGTTATAAGCATGGAGTAGAAGTCCAGGAGGGAGTCGATGCTGCCGGCAGAGGAACCGTAGGAGACTCCACATCGTCCAGCCTTGAGCTCCGGGCTTTCATGAAGGCCTGCATCCTTAAGAGCATTATCTGCACTGGTCACAGCCATAAGGGCAATGCGTCCCATGCCCCTGGTTTTTTTCCGGGGGAAATCGGGAGCCTTAAAATCCACAGGACAGGCCAGACGGGTGTTCATCCCCTGGTACCTCTCCCATTCAGGCATATATTTGATTTTGTTTTTCTTCTGCTTCAGGTTTGCAAAAATCTCGTTCCATTCATTTCCCAGGGCAGAGATGACGCTTCCGCCAGTTACCACAACTCTTCTGTTCATAATAGACCACCGTTTACAGAAATAACCTGCCGTGTTATGTAAGATGCTTCCTCAGAGAGGAGGAATACTACAACAGGAGCCACTTCCTCAGGTTTTCCGAATCTTCCCATAGGGATGGCAGGCAGAACCTTGTCCTCGGGAACCTCCCCTATCATATCTGTCTCAATTACCCCCGGAGCCACGCAGTTCACGGTGATGGAACGGCTGGCAAGTTCGGTTGCAAGAGCCTTGGTGGCACCTATGATCCCGGCCTTGGAGGCGCTGTAGTTGACCTGACCCCGGTTTCCTATGATGCCGGAGGCAGAGGCTATTGTCACTATGCGTCCCTTTTTCTTGCGGCACATAGGCATTACAAGCGGAGAAAGGACATTGAAAAAACCGTTCAGGTTGGTGTTGATGACAGAATCCCACTGATTGTCAGACAGAGCCACAAAGGTGTTGTCGGAGCAGATTCCAGCATTGCACACGATGCCCCACAGCGGCCCCTGCTCTTCCCATAGAGCCTCAAGTTTCTTGCGGCAGTCGGCCCGGTCAGAGATATCAAACTGGATAAGCCGGCATACACCGCCGCCTGCTTCAATCTCAGATTTCAGCTCGGCTGCCGGCCTGCTGCTTTTATTGTAATGGGCAATAACCTCATATCCTGCCTTTGCACAGGCCAAGGCAATGGCGCGGCCAATACCCCGGCCAGCCCCGGTCACAAGCACTTTCTTTTTATCCATAAAAGCTCCTTCCTTCATCATATACCCAATTCGCTCAGATCATCAATGTCCATCACTGTAAGCTTGCCGGATGCCACAAGAGTGTCACCCACATGGGCTGTGCAGTTGAAAGAGAAGACCCGGTCCACCACAGCCTGATGGTAATCTGCGACTGTGACAGTTGTTCCCGCCTCAAGCACAGGAACGAAAGTTTTGAAGTCAGAGACACTGAGGATGACTCCTACCTTCGGAGGCAATCCCTTGCGCCTGTTGGCAAAGCCAGAAAGGGCAGAGATGCTTTGAGCCATATATTCAAAAGTTATGTAAGAAGGAATCCCTCCCAGCCCCTCGTCATAGAACATGGAATTCTTTGTCACATCCACCTGGGTCTTGATGGAATAATCCTCATAATCCACATCCACCGCACGGTCCAGGAGGAACATCCTTCCCTTGTGAGGAAGCAGGTTTATAAGTTCATCTTTCTCAATGGTCTTCATCTTTCTCTCCAATTATCAGGCTCACATTGCAGCCGCCGAAGCCGAAGGTGTTGCTCATGCAGGTGCGGATGCCTTTATATGTTTTTTCTTTTTCTGCAAAGTTAAGAGGTTCCAGCTCTTCATCTTTTTCTCCGTCCCAGAGCTGGGGAGGAAGCTTGCCGTCGCCGGCAGTGATGAGGGAACAGCAGATTGCAAGCTCAAGAGCCCCGGCCGCCCCCAGGGTGTGGCCAGTGACCGGCTTTGTGGAGCTTACAGGAGGCATACCCGATCCAAAGTTACTGGCCACGGCCCGGCTTTCCATAAGGTCGTTCAGCTTGGTTCCGGTTCCATGAAGGTTTATGTAATCGATATCAGTCGGCTTAAGCCCGGCGCTGTCCAATGCCTTCTTTATTGCGGCAGCCGCCTGTGCGCCGCTGGCCTCGGGAGCAGTAATGTGATGGGCATCGGAGCTTTCACCCCAGCCCAGAAGCTGTATGCCTGTTTCCCACAGGTCTTCCCGGGCAATGACAAAGAATGCGGCTCCATCTCCAAGGGAAATGCCGTCCCTGTTCTTACTGAAAGGATTGGTAAGACCTGGGGAAACTGCCTCCAGTGCCCCAAAGCCGGAAAGGACAATCCTGGAGGCTATATCCACACCCCCTGCAACAGCTGCATCGCAGAAACCTGCCTTTATAAGCTGGCATGCCTTGATTATAGCGCTGGCACTGGAGGCGCAGGCGGTGGCACTGGCGGCGGCAAAGCCACGGAGCCCCAGTTTTTTCTGAATATATGCGGCGGGATAATCTGCCTTCTGGTATGAGAATGAGTAGTCAGCAGGAAATGAGCCGGTTTCAAAGAACTGCTTGTGTGCCGGCAGGGAATAGGAAGTGCCGTTGTCGCAGGAGCCTACAAAAACTCCTATACGGCTGTTTCCATAACGATTTATAGCCAAGGCCACAGAATCCTTGATCTGGGCCAGGGCATCATCCATAAGAGCTTCCATTGCAAGGTCAGTCTTATGCCATGGTTTCCTTTCCAAAACTGCATCATGCAGGGCTGCAAGGCCGCTTCCGGCACAGCATGCAACACCCGGGGAAGAAAGATAGACAGCCATCAGGTTCCCTCCTGGATATCGTATCTGTACTGCCGCAGGAAATTCTGGAGCCTGGTATGGTTTTTCTCTTTTTCCACCTGGATTACCAGCTGGTCCTTATCCCATATCTTCCGGATTTCCTTTCCATCCTGTTCAGTGCACTCGAAACGGAGTCCCGCAGCCTCAAGGCTTTCGGCAAGGAGTTCCTTTTTGCAGTAGCAGAACTGAAAGTCTGCCATCATATATTCAAATTTTGCCCCAGGAGGGGTGAAATGTGAATCAGCCTGAAGGGAATCCCCTGTATAAAGCAGATCTCCCACGCTGCCTCCCATCTGGTTGAAGAAGGTGATTGCCACCCTCTCGTCATCGCTCTTGATATAGGCTCCGAAGATATGCACTTTATTTTGGAAATAGCCGGTTATGTTCTGGAACCGGTCCATGTTCTCCTGGAAGGCTGAAGGGGGCAGAAGCTCGAATTTTGCCTCGTTTGTGACATATACCGAATATCTGGCATCATTCTCCCGTCTGGTGACACAGGAGAAGAGGAGGATGGAGATCATTAGAACGGTCAGAAGCTTAAGAGCAACCTTCATAATATTATATAATAACAGTTAATTGACTTCCTTTCCAGTAAAAAAAGCTATATACTTGCATTGATGGAAAGCAGACTGGGCATTTTATCATCAGAATCTCACATTTATAAGGAGCAGCACACAAAAGGGCTTGAGCTCCTTTCCCTTATGGAAGAAGAACTGATAGGCAGCCACCCGGAACGGCACATAACCCAGGCAGGGAGGCCGGAGTATACCGGTTGCAAGGTGGATTTCAACATCTCCCATGCCAAGAATCTGGTGATCTGCACAATGTCAGAAGGAAAGACAGGATGCGATATCGAGCGCTCTGACAGAAAAGTTTCCATTGCCATAGCAGAGAAGTTTTTCCACCCGGAGGAGAAAGCCTTCTTGGAAGAGGCTGGAAATCCCCAAGAGAAACAGAGACGTTTTATGATGCTGTGGGTGCTAAAGGAGGCTCATATAAAGCTGCTGGGAACCACTGTCGGAGCAGTAAGGGATACACCCTCTTTCTCCATAAGCGGAAATAGAATTCTCTGCCAGAGCAGCCTTTTCTACTCGCTGTATGAAGGGGGCGGCTATGTGATGGCCACAGCCTTTGAACGTAAAACAGACAGAGATAACCTGATCATAAAGAAATACAATGATCTCCCCGATTTCACCTTAACTGCGGTTAATCAAGCAGGAGAGAAGATAAGCTAAAGCCAATCCCGCACAGACAGTTAGACCGAACACATGGGCAGGGACAAAGCTGCTTAATGCCAAGGCGCCGAAGGAAAGCTCTGTGGTTATGAAGGAAAGGAGCGTGGCTTTTCCAGATTTTTTCTCAAGACCATATACAAGATAATCCAGACCAAGACCGAATATAAGGACGATGCCTGAACAGGCAAAGAGGTCCACTCCGCCAGTTGAGGATACAAAGGCAAGGGAACCAAGAATCACAGCTACAGGAACCAGTGCAATCCCCAGGGCCTTTTTCTTATATACAACAAACAGGAGCGGGAACACCAGCAGATAAGAGGCCAGAATAAAGCATAAAGCTATCTTGGTAAGGTGATCCAGCTCATGTTCTATATCCTTGATTTTAGACATGAAGAAAATATGATTTCCGTCGGCAAGGCTTTTAAGGGCTTCGCTGTCCTTGACCTGCAGAGGGAACACCACGGAGTAATATATGTCACCGACTTTTCCCAGGTAGAGGGTGTCGATGCTCTCCTGCAGGAAGGAGGGGGCTGTATTCAAGGACACCACCTTGCCCGCGCTGTTCCTGTAGTCAAGCTCAAACGGAGCGGCCGCAGCGCTCCCGAAACCAAGAGCTTTCAGCTGCGCCTGGGAGCGCTGGAGAAGCAGGGACGCCGCCTGGTAGCTCCTGGCCTGGCGCGCCATGGAAGGGACATAGCTGGTGATGGCGGCATAGCCACCCAGGGCGCCAGCCTTCTTCTCCTTTTCCAAGGCGGCTGTCAGCTGCTCCTCCCGGCCCAGCAGTTCCTGCGGGCCGCGGCCGGCTACGATAAAGTACTGACCGCTGCTGCCCAGGCCAAGTATGCCGGAAGCCTTCTTTTCCCACTCCAGCAGGTGATCCGACATTGTATACATTCCCCTGATATTGTTTTTTATCCTTATGCCTGAGGCAGCAGGGGCTATAAGACAGAGAGCTATAACCAGTATCCCGGCAGTCCGGGCAAGGTGTCCCCCAGATCTCTGTCCTGCTTTATCTCCAGCCTCGGCAGAACAGCCCTCTGCAGCAGGACACAGGGGATAAATAAGCCGCACTGTCAGATAGGAGCACAGGAGGCCTGCTGCCGAGAACAGAGCAATCTGCCGCAGAAGCGGGAATGGAGCCAGCATCAGCAGGCACCAGCTCACCTCGGTAGAAATGCAGTTCACTGCAAGGCTTCGGAATATTCTCTCCCTATTTACAAACCAGTGTATAGAATAGTCGATGCTGACTCCTATAAGGGTGGTTCCGAAAACCAGTGCAAGGGCATTGATTTTACCATAGAAAATCAGAGCCACAGCCAGGCCGAACATCAGCGATACTGTAATATTGGCCAGAGAAATAAGCATAGGGAGCAAAGAGCGGAATGCTACAAAAATAATAAGAGCTACCAGCACCAGGGATATTCCTGTTATCCAAGAAATCTCCTTCATGGCCTTGGAAGAACTCTCATAGCTATGGAAAGGAACTCCCGAACAGATATAGGCAATCTCCGGATTTTCCTGCTCCAGGATTTTTATCTGCTCATATACTTTTCCTATTCCATTTTTCCTGGAGAAGGAGAGGGAAGAATCGGTCACTGTCCCCCTTATCATCACATACCATTTTCCAGCAGACTCAGCCGCAAGGCATCCCTCCTTCATGAACATATTGCCCGCTCCCCGGGATGCATACTTTTTCATATTTTTTTCTGTCAGAAGGAACGGGTCTTTATCCAGATGGCTTAAATCGGCAAAGGAGAAGGGACTGTAAACCTGGGAAAGAGCTTCCTTTGCAACAGCATCTGCCTTTCCCGCATCCAGAAGGGCAAGGGTATCATCATCAATAAGCTGATATCTGTGCTCAAAGAGAAAAGTCTTTACCTCCTCGAAGGAATCTGCATCCTGATACAGCACCAGACTTCTGAAAATATCGGAGTCTATAAATGCATCATAGAAAGCTTCGGCTCCCCTCTTTGCGGTATCAAAATCAGAGCTTTCTGCAAAGATATAGACAGATGAAGATGTGTTCTGGGATATTTTTTTCTCTACCTCCGACAATGAGCTGTACTCCGGGAAGATAGAGAAAAAGCTGGTATCCAGGTTTATCCCCCGGCACAGAGCGGCAATAAAGGCTACAGCCACCCCACAGAGGAAAAGGATCCGCCTAATTGGCCAGCCGCTGCCTTTCATCTTCAGTCAGCTTCTCCGGAAAAGTTTTATTGAAAAAAGTATAGTTCACCCAGTTGCCACCTGTCTCGATTATAGAGACAGAATCTATGGAATCACCCACAGCCAGAGTGATTTTCTGAAAAAGCATGGATAGAAGAGGATCCTTTGGGATCAGTGTAACCACATCCTTGGGCCCCCCGGTCACAGAGACCTGGAAGTTGTCCTTGAGCACCTGCACATCATTTGCGAAAACAGAATGGATTATCTTTGCAATATTGCTGAACATGGCATTATCTTTACCGTCCATGACAGAAACCACATCGCCGGGCAGGGTCTGCACCATCTTCTCCGGGGTCACAACCAAAGAGGATGGGAAAGGATCTATGATCTCAAAGATGACTCCATTATCGGAAGCCATGACAAAAGTCCCTTTGGAAATGAGACTGCGGTTTGCCATCTTGATATACTGCTCCTGGGTGAGTTCTCCCTTGGTCACCGGATGGCTCGAGATCCTGGAATAGACCTCCTCCAGCTGATCAGCGGCCAGCAGGCTTGTGAAAGCGAGAAACAGAATAAGGAATAACAGAATTTTTCTCATAACAGAACTTCAACCTTCTTGATAAAGCATTCCGGGCATTGGAAAGAAGTTGTCAGGGTCTTCATATTCAGAGCCATCTGGATGCTCTCTCCCTTGGTGACCAGTTCTCCCGACTCTTTATCATAGATGAAATACTCTATCTTGATCCGGTTCTCATATTCGGTAAGAACTGCCTTTACGACTGCAGTCTGCTTGAACATCAGCGGTTTTATATACTTAAGCTTGAGAGAGGCCACCGGAAAAGCATAATTGCTCTCCTTCATCTCGTTGTAGCCATAGCCTATCTTATCAAGAAGGGCACACCGCCCCAGCTCCATGTATTTCACATAGTTGCCGTGCCATACCACTCCCATGGCATCCACGTCATAAAATTCCACTTTAAACTCAACTGATGTTTCAATACTCATAATTCACCTTTTTCCCAGTATTCATAAAAATTATACCACTGAAGGGGATATTTGTTACAATATTTCTCCAGATAGGAGACAAATTCCTCGGCCATATGCCGTATCTGCTGCTTCTTCTCTGCCCTGCTGCCGGAAAACTTCACCCTTGTCTTATGAATGTGCATATTGTATTCTGCCGAAACAGAGAGAGGCTTCTGCCTGGCGGCAAAGACAAAGTAGGTCGGACACTCCAGAAGGGATGCAATGATAAAAGGACCCTGAGGAAACTGGGCGGAAGACCCCAGAAAATCGATGTCAAAATTTCTGTCCAGTTTTCCCTCTGTATTCCTGTCACCGGCTATAACTACTATGCCGCCCTTGGCAACATGCTCCTGCAGCATAAGCATAGTATCAGGACCAATGTCATAGGCGCTGATTATGTTGTGCATAGAACTGCTGTTGGCATCTTCTATCATCTTGTTGAACCCAGCTGTCACCTTGAAGTCCACGATGGAAATCACAGGAACCCTGCGGGAAACCCCGATATCGCCGTAGTCTGCAATAGCCCGGAGCATCTCCATGTTGCCCAGGTGAGAGCAGACAAGAAGCGCTCCTTTGCCCTGCTCCAGTTCCTTCCAGATTGTACTTATATCATCATCTTGGAAATGTATCTTGCCCAGCCTTATCTTGCCGGCCCAGGACTCCACCTTCTCTATGATAGTGATGGAAAAGGCGAGGAACAGGGGCAGCGTATAGGGCTTTCTGTCGGGCCTTACTTTCTTAAGATATTTTATAATCGCCTTCCGCTCCGGCCCCGAGATGAGCCAGAAGAAAAAGCCTATCGGGATAGCAAGAATACGTACAACTATTCCAGGAAGTATCCTGATGCAGGCCAGTGTGAATTTCCGCATCCAGAGCTTTCCTTTCTCATGCTGCTTTGACCAGTGCTCTTTCTCAGCCATTGCGCTTCCTCAGGGCAATCAGCTTGGGAAGCCTGAACAGCATTCCGAAGAAAAGGCGGGTATGAACCATGCTTATTTCTATGTTGTCGTGCACCATGCGGAAATTGGAAGTTCCACCCTCCGGGTACGTCACTTTGACAGGGCTGTCTATGACAGGGACACCGGACCAGTAAAGCTTTACCAGAATATCTATGTCAAAGCCCATGCGGGGAAACGCCAGCTTCTTACGTATTTTAAGGGTGGACTCCACCGGATAGACCCGGAAGCCGCACATTCCGTCCCGTATGCCGCTGCCCAGGGTCTCGATTGCTATCATGGTATTGGTGATCTTCCGCCCTGTCAGCCGGTTCTTAGGCACCGTCTCGTCATATTCCGGGTAACCGCAGATCAGGGCTTCCGGGTGCTTCCTTGAAAGCTCAAAGAAAGGCATTACCCTGTTGATATCGTGCTGTCCGTCTGCATCAATCTGAAGCACATGGGTCATGCCCAGGTTTGCCGCCATCTCTATGCCGATCATCACCGCAGCCCCTTTGCCCTGGTTCTCGGGAAGGGTAAGCAGGGTCACATCATCAGGGTATTTTTTCTCTATCTTGGCCAGGGCAGCCTTGCTCTTGAGGTAGCTGCCGTCATCCACCAGGACAACAGGGATGCGGTGTGAGACAAGGAAATCAACTATGGGCTCTGCGGTGCTGCCATGGTTGTAGACCGGGATCACAGCCCCTGGTGCGAACTCGCTCACTGCCGCTCCTTTGCAAGGAAGGTGCCTCTTGAATGCTCCCTTCCAGCCTCGTCGTTATAGGTAAACTGCAGCTTGTCTCCATCATTAGTTATAGTCAGGAGCATAGGGGTATCAGGCTGAATAGGATGGGAGAACTTGATTCTCTTGGTCTCCACCAGTGGAATCTCAACTTTAAAGTACTGCTCTGCCACCTTGACCGCAATGTGGAACTGGGCTACTGCCGGCAGAAATTTCTTCTCCGGAAAATGGCCGTCGTAGAAGTCGCAGTTCTCTGGAGCGGCAAAGGCAACAACCACCTTATTCTCCTCCTGCTCTTTTATTTCAAAGGAGATGCCGTGGATATCCTCTATCTTCTTCTCAAAGAGAGCCTTTATATCATCCTTTTTCCGCTTGCCCATGGCATTCTGGGGGATTGCCTCCAGATAACGCCATTTCCGGGGCAGCACCACAGCCTCGAAGAAGCCTGCCAGATAATTTCTGAAGTACTGGTTGATATCAAATTTATCAGCGCCGGCAAACTTCTCCACGCCGGCAGGGGATAGAACAACGGCTGCCGCCAGGTACTGCCTCCGGTCTGCCATTGCGATAACACAGCTGTCCTTCACATATGGGTTCTGGTTAAGGCGGTTCTCCACCTCAGTCACAGAGATACGCTTCTCTTCGATTTTTACAATAGAATCGGAACGCCCCTTGAGCAGGAAACGGCCGTCGGGGAAAATCTCCACCAGGTCAGCAGTCTCAAAGCCGGCCGGATCGCTTATGTATGGAGAGCGGATAATCAGGCAGCCATCGGCATTCTGTGAAATCTCGGCGTTGTCGAAGGGTGTCCACTCAAGACCGTTCTTGGACTGGCGGTATGCGATGCCGGAGGTCTCGGTGCTTCCATATACCTCGATAGGCCAGAATCCCATGATCTGGTCTGTCTTCTTAGCCACGTCAGGGGTGAGCACGCCACCGGATGTGAAGATGACAGGGCTCTTAAGGCCGAAGGATTCTGTCTCATCCTCCACTGTCCTCTTAAGGAACGCGGGAACAGCGATAATCATATATGAGGTGTCGGTAAGGCTCTTGAACTCAGCAGGAACAGTGATACGGTTCCTGCGGAATGGAACGCCGGCAGCAAAAGGAAGCACCACAGAGAACAGAAGCCCGTAGATATGGTGCTGGTTCACGCAGGAGCACACTATGCGCTTATAGAAATCATCACCCCATTTGGACATGATGAAGGCATTGTCCAGCTCAAACTCTTTCATCCGCTGGAGCACTGCCTTCGGGTGGCCGGTGCTGCCTGATGTATACATATGAATCTTGGTTTCCGAGGCAACAATAGGGGGAAACTCCTCGGTTCCCATTGAAGGCTGCTCAATGATGGCAGCAATATCGGTGGAATCTGGAGCCTTCTGGTCGGTAAGGAAACCGATGCCGGGAAGCCGGATCTCTTTTATGAATTCAGGAGTGATGTTGGCTGTAAGGAGAATCTCTTTCCTGCACTGCAGCAGGGAGGCAAAAGTGACATAGAAATAGTAGCAGTCCTCGCAGTTCAAAATCCACTTATCCACATTCTGGGACAAGAGGAAATGGCGCATCTTGGTGCAGTCTTCTGCAAAATCCCTCCACCTCTTGAAAACACCATCTGTATATCTTCCCTCATAGCAGACAATAGAATCCATATCCCTGGAATTCAGCTTAACCTGGGTCAGAGGGATAAAATCCCCTTTCATATTCTTCTGCACAACTTTACGCACAATATACTCCCCTGCAAATAAAAGTCCCATGAGGATGTAGGCTATACATCCGTTATATAATGCCCAGAACCGGTAGGAATCTCCAAACACAGACATCAGGGCTATACTGCCGTTCACAATAAAAAAACAGCACCATACCAGAGTCACATTCCGGCAGTATGCTGCAATCTTTTTTCTATAAGGGCTTATGGCAATGCTCTTGTCCTTAAGGGTAGCAAGCCGATATACCATGCTGGGACCTGCAAATAAAGTATGCCCGAAAAGCACCAGAAAGAACAGGTTCACCAGCGCCGGGTAGAAAGTCAGAATCCTAGCAGAGCGGGTGATGATGGCAATAATGCCGCCGCACACCAGAAACCCGATGCAGACAGCAGCCTTTATCTGCTTATGGGTCCAAGCCACTTATTTTGCCTTTGATGCCTCGTACAGAACATCAACCACATCCCCTACAGTGCGGACCTTTCTGAAGGAATCAGGGTTGATCTTGGCAGGGAGGAACCGCTTCATCTTTACAATGATGTCCACTGCATCTATGCTGTCCAGATCCAGATCCTCAAACACCAGGGCATCCATGGTTATCTTTGACTCATCCAGCTCAAATTCGCTGATGAAGATTTCTTTAAGCTTGTCGAAAATTTCCTCTTTTGTCATTTTGCCTCTCCATTTTTCTGAGCTGAAATATATGCTGCAAGTGCATCCACCGATGCAAAATGCTTTCTGTTGTCGCTGCTCTCTGCCGAGAATGAGATGCCGAAACGTTTCTTAAGGGCAATTCCCAGCTCCAGCGCATCTATGGAATCAAGTCCCAGGCCTGCTCCGAAAAGAGGCTCCGAGTCCACAATGTTCTCAGGCTTGACATCCTCAAGCTCCAATGATGAAATAATGATCTTCTTGATCTCAAGCTTCAATTCGTCCATGTCCATGGTCAACTCTCCAATTATTTTCTCTCGTATATTTTAAGTGTGAATCCAGTGTGAGGTTCGGTAGCCACCACCTTCCACAATTCATCCTTGATCTCGGGGAAGTATGTGTCCCCTTCATATTCCCCATCCACCAGGGAAATATAAAGCCGGTCTGCCTTCTCTATCATTTGATGATAGATACTTGCCCCGCCGATGATGAAGATACGGCCATCCCCCTCCTGGGCCGCTGCAATGGCATGCTCCAGGTCTGGATAGTAGTCTACTCCGGCCACTTTCTCGCTGTCCTTGATACTTTTGGACACTACTATGTTACGCCGGTTTGGCAGTGGGCGGCCTATGGAGTCGAAGGTCTTGCGGCCCATGATGACGATATTGCCGGTGGTGTGGGCCTTAAAAAGCTTAAGGTCCTCCGAAAGGTGCCAGGGAAGGGTACCGTCCTTGCCTATCACACGGCTCTTGGTCATTGCCACAATGACATTTATCTCTTTCATGGTCAGACCGCAACTCCAAATTTGATGAAGCCCTGGGGCTCGTAGCCAATAAGCTCTATATCATCCGGTGTCAGCTCATTGAAAGGCTTGTCCGCAATCTTTATAGTAGGCAGCTTGCCCGGTGTCCGTGTCAGCTGCTCCTTGAGGCCATCGATATGGTTCTCATAGATATGGGCATCAATCAGAGTGTGGGCAAACTCACCCACCTCAAAGCCGGTCTCCTTGGCCAGCATCATGGTAAGGAGGGCATAGCATGCGATGTTGAAAGGCACACCCAGTGCAATGTCGGCTGAGCGCTGAGTAAGGTGGCAGTTCAGCTTGCCGCCTGTGACGTTGAAGCAGAAACTGTAGTGGCATGGCGGCAACAGGCTCTCTGCCGCATTTGCCGGATGCCAGGCGCTAACCACCAGCCGCCTGAGTGCAGGGGCCTCGGGGTTCTTCTTTATCTCCTTGAGGGAGTCGATGACATACTGTATCTGATCAAAAGTCTTCTGTCCTGTCACAGGGTCGGTGGTAACCCATCTGGTGGCCCACTTCTCCCCCGGGAGCCCCTGCTCAGGCACTGGGAACCTCCGCCAGAAACGTCCGTAGGCCGTTTCCAGGTGGCCCTCCTCGTCGGCCCACGCATCCCAAATCTTGGTATGCTGGCGGAGGTTGCGGATATGCTCCTCGCCCGACAGGTACCAGAACAGCTCCTGGAGCATCGACTTGAAGTAAACCTTCTTGGTGGTCAGGAGCGGATACCCCTCTGCCAGATTCACCTTATAGAACACACCAAAACAGCTTAAAGTGGCCACACCGGTGCGGTTTACCTTCCTCTGTCCGTTCTCCAGAACATATTTAACTAAATCAAGATACTGTTTCATAACTATATAATTATATATTACCAATATGATTTTCGCAATAGCAGAAACTTTTTTGCCAAATTCCGTTTTTTAGGGTATAATATAGATATGCAGCAGATTCAGGCAACCAATATGGCAATGGGTCAGAACTTTAGTCTCAAGATTGCACCACAGATGCGGCTTATGCTGCATTACCTTGCCATGCCTGTGCTGGAACTGCGGAAGGAGATACAGAAAAAGCTGGACGAAAACCCTGCCCTGGAAGAGGTAACCAGCCCCGAAGTCCTTTTAAGCACCTTGGAAAGGAAGCCAAAGGAAGAGCCCATTAATTTTGATGACGAGAAATTCAGCAAAGATGAGGATGCCGCCGACCGGAAGCAGCAGTTCCTGCAGAACACCATTGCCCAGAAGGAAACTCTTCAGGATCACCTTCTCCTTCAGTTGGGAATGCAGAAAAATATCGACCAGAGCGTTATTGATGTAGCCGAGATACTTGTTCAATCTTTGAACAATGATGGATTCCTTGAACTTCCTCCAAAAGAAGCGGTACCCAATGCTGATGAGGAAACGCTTGAAAAAGCTGTTGCCCTTGTACAGATGCAGGATCCCCAGGGGACCTGTACTGCCGATTATAAGGAATCGCTGGCTGTTCAAGCCTCTCTGCGGGATGATTCCCCCGAATATGCCGAAGAGATCATAAAAGAGCATCTTGAAGACCTGGAGATGGAGAAGTACAAGAAAATTGCCGAAGCCCTTCAGATATCTGAAAGCGATGTCCTTGAGATAAGAGATTTTGTCAAGACATTGAATCCTTTCCCCGGTAGAGCCTTTGCGGTCGTACCAGATCAGTCCGTAATTCCATCCTTCACAATAACTGCGAGAGATGGGGAACTTGATGTCTACATGAACGACCTGGCAATCCCTGTGCTTCAGGTGGCCCCGGAATACAAGGAACTGGATGAATCACCGGAAGCGAACGCAAGCGACAAGAATTTTGTCCACGGCCTGGTACAGGATGCCCAGAACTTCATCAATTTACTCGACATGCGGGAAAACACCATCAATAAGGCTGCAAAAGAAATCCTCAAGCGCCAGCGGGAGTTTTTCCTCCAAGGGCCGAAATATCTCAAACCCCTCACCCAAAGGGAATTCGCAAAGTCCATCAAAGTAAGCGAGTCCACTGTATCAAGAATCGCAAACTCAAAATATGTCCAGACCGACTGGGGCTTTTACTCCTTCAGCTACTTCTTCCCGTCCCAGGGGGAGAGTGTGCTTGAAATCATCAAGGAAATCTTAGAAACAAATAAAGACAAAAAACTCTCCGACCAGCAGATATCTGATATACTCAAGGAGAGAGGAATCAAAATGGCCAGACGTACAGTTTCAAAATATAAATCAATAATCAGGAGGCAAACATGAATTTTGAAATCAGAGGAATCCACTATGAAGTTTCTGACAAGACCAGAGAACAGATCGAGAAGAAGTTCAAGCGCCTTGCGACTGCCGAGGACACACTGACATTCCTGGAAATCACTGTTGAGAGGGCTAACGGAATGTACACCCTCAAGAGCACCTTCGCTTTCAAATGGGGCGGCGATGCCTATATCGAGACCACAAATGGCGATCTCTACGATGCGATCGACCAGCTGACCGAGAAGGTGAAGAACAAGATTGTGAAAGAAAAAGAGAAGATGCAGGAAAAATCGATCTGATTTTCAACTCTTCCCTTTTGTTCATACATAGTATAAAATAGTTCTGGTATGAAGAATTTTACTGTCCTGGATCTGCTTGATCTGGACTTGAAAGAAAACGATGCTCTTTCGCTTAAATGCGTAGCCGGCCGTCAGGGGCTTGGGAACGAGATTACTGTTTCCTTCCTGGACCGCCCGGGCCTGGCACTGATTGGTTTCTTTGACGATTTCACCTACCAGCGCATCCAGATTTTCGGCATCCGCGAATCCAACTTCATCGAGAAGATGGAGAAGGAACAGAACTTCGACTTCGGGAACATAGAAAAATTCTTCTCATACCAGATACCATGCTGCATTTTCTCCACCGGCCTACAGCCTGGCGAGAAGATAAAGGCCATCGCATCCAAGGCCAACTGCCCGCTGCTGGTGACCCCCCTTTCCACCACCGAGCTGACACGGCGTCTGTCACGCATTCTGGGCTCGGTCTTTGCCCCTAAGCAGCTTATTTCTGGCGACCTGGTGGAGGTGTACGGAGTGGGTATCCTTATCCAGGGCAAGAGTGGCGTAGGAAAGAGCGAGACTGCCCTTGAACTTATAGAACGTGGCCACCGCCTTATCGCCGACGATGTGGTGGAAATCCGGAACCTCTATGGCAACAGCCTTATGGGCCGGGGTGGCAACCAGCAGCTGGCTCACCACATGGAAATCCGTGGACTTGGCATCATCAATATCGCGCACCTGTATGGCATTGGTGCGGTCATGGACCAGAAGGAGATCCATCTGGTGGTGAACCTGGAGGAATGGGACAACGACAAGGAGTACAACAGACTGGGCACCGACGAGAGTACAGCCGAGATTCTGGGGGTTCAGATTCCTTCCCTCACTATCCCAGTAAAACCGGGCCGTAACATCCCTATTATCATAGAGACCGGTGCCATGAACGAGCGGCTCAAGAGCATGGGCTACTTCTCGGCAAAGGAATTCGACAGAAGGACTATTCAGTGGCTCGAGGCCAAGAATATCTCCTCATTTTATAACAATGAACATAAATACGGCGAGGAATAAATATGATCAGTAAACAAGTCATAATCGGAAACCGTGCGGGAATTCACGCAAGACCTGCTGCAATGATTGTAAAAGTTGCCAATAAATTCAAATCCGACATAAGCCTATCCAAGGATGACGATGAGATAAATGCAAAGTCCATTATGGGTATAATTACCCTTGCCGCTACATATCAGACTGTCCTTACCCTCAAAGCCGACGGAGCCGACGAGGGGGAGGCGGTAGAAGCCATCAGCAAACTCTTCGAGAACAAATTTGAAGAAGAATGATTAAGGCAAGCTATCTCCTTATCGGGCCCGAGCTGGGAGAGAAAAAAGCATACATAGATTCAATCCGCGCAGAAATCAAGAAAAATTTTGGGGAAGAGATAGAGGAGTACACCTTTTATCCTTACGAGTCCAACCTGAATGAGGCCATAGGGGCCGCCCAGAGCCTGGGTATGTTCTCAAACTTCAAGATTATATTCATAAACGACACAGCAGAGCTCAAGAAGAAGGATATAGATCTGTTCCTGGAGTACCTGAAGAAGCCTTCTGAGGATGCGGTGATGATATTCTCCGACAGCGGCATGAAGGTGGATGCCAAGCTGAAGAAGGCGGTGGGCGAGGAGAAGGTTTTCTGGGAGTTGAAGGAGCCCCAGATGCGGAGCTATATCCAGAACTATTTCCGCAAGCTGGGCACCCCTATCGACTCCGACGCAGCTGCCTTTATCGCTTCCAACTGCGACGCCAATACGCTCTCTGTCAAGAACGAGTGCGACAAGCTGGCCCTGTTCTTCGACAGCAAGGAACCAATAACCCTGGAAGCCATAGAGGAGATGCTCTTCAACGGCAAGGAAGAGAGCGTATTCACCCTCTACGACCAGCTCTTGACCAGCACCCTGGAGAAGGCCACCGAGACGGCCAAAAACCTGATGATGTCGTCGGAGGGTGCTCCGATACAGCTGTTGGGTGGCCTGGTGTGGCAGTTGCGGCGTCTTCTGGGTGTGCGCGCCTTGATGGATCAGGGCGTTTCATCGTATGAGGCCTGCGTCAAGAACGGCGTCACCTCCAAACGGGGTCAGGCAGTGCATTCTTCCGGTGCCCAGCGGTACACCACCGCCGACCTGGAGAAGATAATGGCCACCTGCGCCCGCTACGACGAGCTTTTCCGCTCTGTCCGCACCGAGATGCAGGAGACCCTGTTCCCCGTCTTTTTATACGAGGTTATGGTAAAAAAAGGGCAGCAGTAATATCAGTTGCCAAACCACTTTGAAGGGAAGGTAGGTGCAACCTGCTGGATATTTTCGCCCTTCACATTCTGGAAAGAGAACAGCTTTGTTTTGTATGCCCACTGCAGGATGATTATGTCCCCAGCTTTGACATCAGCAAGCTCTGTAAACTTGATATTTGTCCTCATATATGGGTGATACGGAGTCCCGTCCGGATGTGTCTGTCCGGTGAATACAGGGCAGAGAATGGTAAGCTCTATCGGCTTGCCGTCCAGCGGTACATAGACAGGGTTCACATAAGTCACCTTATCAGGGATATTGTGGTTTCCGCTTGGGATAAGCTTTGCTCCGGTTGCTACGCCGTTAACGTGGGTCACCAATATGTCGCCTACCGCCGCATCGCTTGAGAGGTTGAGTGTGATGGTGTTTTCTCCTGGCTCTCCAGCGGGTTTTGCTGTGTAGCAGCCTGCCAAGAAAATCATGCAAAGCACGCAGATGAAGAAAAGACTGAAACGTTTCATAAAATGCTCCTTTTGTTTATTCTGGAGCAAATTTAATTCATATTAAGAAAAATAGGGTCGAAAAACAGGCGACTTTTTATTCCCCCGCATCTTTTTCATAATAAGAGAGGGTTTTTCCTGTCACCTCAAACAGCTCTTTCTCTATTTTTTTAATGTTATAGTCCTGCTTGTTGACATATTTTTTGATTATTTTGTCAAACTCATCATCCTGGTCAAAAGCATAGCCAGCGCTGGACAAAAGGTCCTCGGCCTCGGCCAGAGTGAGTTCCATTCCGATTATAAGGGAGAATACAGTATTCTTTCGGGGATGATAGTTGGGGGTTTTTGTGTTTTTAATCTTGTGAAAAGTTCTTTTATCCATATTGCAATGTTTATAGATAAGGGATTCCTTCCTCTGTCCTTCCCATGTAAATCTTTCGATATATACATTCAATCTCTCCTGAAAAGACATTCTCTTCAGGTAAGAACTGCAGGGAAGCCCTCTCAAATCAATCCGGGCACCCGCCTTCTCCAGGATTTTGCCAATTTCTGTCCGGTCTTTGCCATCTGCAAGGAACAGGAAGCCTGCCAGACGATATGGTGTCCATCCAGTGGCGGTCATTGCATTTACATCGGCACCGTGTTCAAGCAGCAATTCAACAAGCTCTTTATTGTTTTTTATCACCGCAACCATAAGGGCCGTAAGCCCCTTGGGGGATATCTCATCCGGGAACACCCCTGCCTTAAGGAGAAACTTGACCCAATCCAGATCTCCCTTGGCCACGGCGCACATTATAGGGGGCCAATATACCTGCACCTCGTTTTCCTGAATTGACAAAATCATATTCTGCACCTTCTGCATAACAGAAATGGTCTCGCAGTCGCTTACCGCTTTCCGCCATGGGTCAATCAGCTCGGTAAGCCAGACAATCAGCGGAGTTCTCCCCGGTTTATAATAATTCAGCAGATATGCGCCATTGCTCAATGTCAGAGAGAAAGTTACCCCCAATTCAACCATCTTATCCTTGACTGCTTCGGAAAGAACTGGATTCGGATGATAATCGTAAACCCGCAGATGCCGGCAGCCCAGTTCCTCCAGTTTGTGATTCATCATTTTGTAATTGTTAGTCATAAAATAGGTGTAGGGTTTACCTTCAATATCTACCACCACTTTGGGGTAGACAAGAAGGGTATTTATCTTTTCTGGCATATCAATCACTCAATATCATCTGATTTCAGAGAGAAAATAAAAGCTCCTTTCTCTTCGGTATAATAGTTTATCACCTGCGGGCCGGCTTTTTTGGCGAGCGACCAGCAGGCCCCCAATTCAATCATCTTAAGCCTCACGCTGTGTGCAAGATTAGGGTTTGGCTCAAAATCAGAGAAATCTGGCATCTCGAGGCCATATCTGTCCAGCTCTTCCACCAGAGCCTTGCGGCTGTCTGTCATAAAGTATTTCATCTCATTGCAGCAAATAGTAAATGGTAAAGGTTCTTTTTTACCCATGTCATAAACTGGAAAAGGCTCTTTCCAAGGTTCTTCTGTCAGCAATTCCGGATTCAAGAACCGGAATGATGGAATCATAACTGGAACATCATTGTAAATATGTTCGGCCATATTGTTACCTCCAAAAGGGAATATACTACATTAGGTGTCTCATATAATGATACACCTCAATTTTCCACAATTCTGATTATTGTACCACAGGAACCACAACGGTAAATACAGATCATTCCGCGGCTTCCAACCTCATATCCGACATAATACAGCACCCCACCGCATATTGCGCCTTCTACTTCGTAATGCGAGCAACCAATGTGTTCAAACATCTTTTTCTCCTTATGGAAGGAGAATAATACATTTTGTCGAAAAAGAAGTCGCCAAATAGGCGACTTTTTGGAAACCGCTTACCTTATTGGCTTAATTATTAACCCTGCTCGTTCTGCATACTCTATAAATCTTTTCATGTTATCAGGCTTCCATTGTGTTGAAACAGCAACTGTAGTTCCGTCAGAAAGAATAATTGTTTTTCGATTAAATCTGCTTCCACCCCATTGTTTATCAGTAATCTGGTCAACCGGTCGTATCATTTTGCCAAAACCAGGCCGTGCAGCGTCATCTGGGAAAACTGTTTGCAATTGAGCAAGTGTAATATCGGGGTGACTATCAATAAAACAATTTACAGCAGCAAGAACGGTAGAGCATTTCCCCCCGGTATTAGTACCATTTAATACGTATTGAGTATTATCTTTTGTACCAGTTTTAAAAGCATTACCAGGAGCGACGGTTGAAGCAGATGTTGGGGATGAAGGCGTTGAGTAATTAACGGTTTTAGCACTGATAGTGATATTATAATTTGAAAGAACAGATTCCACATCATCTACAGGATATTTTTCTGCAAGATGCTTCTTTATAATTTGCACAATATTATTGGAGGAAAGTTCATTTTTGATTGATACAATATTTGACTTTGATTGGTTTTTCCTTGCAATAAAATCTTTGATTTTCTGTTTTTCTATTTTCTCATTCTTGAACAGTTCTATAAATTTTATTCCATCAGGGTTATCTGGTGTAAAATCGATTTCAACAAATGCAAAATTTTCATCTTTTTGGGTATAATCAAAATCATAAATGTACAACTTGTCACAGATAAGAATACCAATATCTATTTTCAGTTGATTCAAATATGAAAAAAGCTGAGCTTGTCCATCGTGCAGGGTATGTCGCTTCAATTCCACAACAAATGCTTCCTCGCCATCATACTGAATCAGAAAATCTGCATATTTGTTTGTAGAACCCATTTTAATCGGGTACTGTGGTTTCTTATCCGAATCTGAATATCCCAAAATGATAGAAAAAAGCATATCCCAAGTATTTTGAACAATCTCTTCTTTGCAATTGAGATTCTTATTATACTGAGCAACTAGAAAATTCCATGCTTCACAATCGGTCATATAATCTCCTTTATTCGATATCTTGTTTATTTTTCTTTATCAGCACGGCTTTCGGCCTTTGAGGTTTTGGATATTTATAATCCAAAAATCTTACAAATGCTTTCATTGCATTTCTCCATTGCGCTCTTTTGGGGGATAAATCATCATATTTCCCATAATTATAATACTTTGAAATCATTCTTATTCTTTCTATATCTGCCTGTCTACAATAGAAAAAAGAAATTTTATCATTCTCGTGTTCAATATAATGCCTTTGGACCTGCTCAATACTTGAAGCATAATTTATAGCAGTATTGGGTTTATATCCTTCTTGTATCTGCAAATAATCAATAAAATCATCTTTTATTGAACTATCTTCTGGGTTATCATCGCTTATACGCTCAATATTTAGTCCAAGTTTTTCTGTTGCTTCAATGAAATTGCTCTCAAAGGTGTATTTTGTCCATTGGTTGCTTACCGCCACTTCAGTTCCATCATCAAGCATAATTGGATTTTTATTATAGCGCACACCTAAATCACCACTATAAATATCTGTTACTTTTTTTATTACCCCATTGGGACAAAGATAATCTGGGAAGACTCCGATCAGATCGTAATAAGTCAGTCCGGCATTTTGAAGCACATAGTATTTAACCACTTCATAAACAGTCGGAGCCTTGCCCGCCACCATTCCGTTAAAACGATATTTTGAATGATCTCTTTGGGGCGCTTCACTTGATTTATCTGATTTTACTATATATTTCTTCCTTTTGCCATATAAAGAAGACTTTTTAAATGTATTGGGTAAATTATCAAAAGGATCAGCAAAAAAAACAGGCTCGTCTAAAATTTTTGCTAAATCTTTTCGATTAATTTTCACTCCATTATCTTCGAGCATTTCTGCTATCTCAGTAGATTTTTTTACTACTGCCCACATAAAAGCACTCCAGCCATCATTGTCGCGGATGCTATTATTAAATAACGGACTATCTATCATAAGCTTTGCCGCCTCAGGTGCATCTTTACAGATTGCATACATAAGAGCGGTATGGCCATTTTCGTCTTGGGCATTTACATCAGCATCAAATTGAAGAAGCAAGTTAACCGCATCTACCTGATTGCGTGATGCAGCATACATTAGAGCCGTTCTCCCCCTGGCATCTGACCAATCTACGGTTGCACAACGCTCTCCTAAAAGCAAATTCATTACAGGGGTAGCATTTTCATATGCTGCATACATCAATGCTGTTCGATCTCCTCTATCAACCTCATCCACATCAGTACCATCTTCAAGCATCTTCCTAACCAAACTTCTCTGGTTATTTCTTGCAGCATCAAAAAATTTATAAAATTCTTCCATGTTTAAAATATATATATATTATTTAATTTTTTGTCAATATAATTATCTATAATTTTTAACTATTTATTTTAATTCAGGAGCCGATTTTTAGACCTTGGGCGCAGCTATAGTATTTTTACTAACAAAAGCTTGACTATATTCTATATATATTATATACTTAGTATGGTGGTAATATGAGTAAAATTTGTACAAATATCAGTTTAGATAGCGAATTGAAGACACAGGCACAGGAGCTTATGTCTGACTTAGGACTTGATCTCTCTTCTGCAATAACCTTGTTCCTCAAACAGGCGGTACGAGAGCAGCGGATTCCTTTTGAGATACGGCGCAATATCTCGAACAAAGAGACCATTGCGGCATTGAACGAGTTTAGCAAGATGAAGTCAGATAAGTTCGAATATAAGCGCTATGGGTCCTTCAGCGATTTAATGCGAGAGGCTTGCGAAGATAATGTTGAATATAATCCGAGCAAATAGATTCGTTAAAGACTTACGGCTGGCCATCAGACGCGGATTTAAAATCGAACTACTTGATGAGGTTGTAACAAAACTCGCAAACCAGGAAAAGCTGCCAGAAAAATATTATGACCATCCCCTTTTCGGCAACTACAAAGATTTCCGCGAATGCCATATTCAGCCAGACTGGCTGCTTATCTATTCAATAGATGATAAAGACTTAGAATTGTACCTTTTCCGTACTGGTACCCACAGCGATTTATACTGACAGACCCTGACCTGCGTCAGGGTGACTTACTCCAAATACTTCGGCACAGCCTCGGCAGCCTCGCGGATATCCTTGGTCTGCAACGTGGTGCGGAACTTGTTGGCGAACCGGTGGGACTCGTCCCGCACATTCTGCAAAACCTTGAGGGCCTCGGAGGTGCGGGGCAGCACAATGGGGTCTTTTGCACCGGGGAGGAATATCTCCTCGTTCTCGCCCGCGAGTGCTGCCACCGGGATATGGCTCATATCCAGCGCCTTCAGAATGTGCACTGCCACATTCAGCTGCCCCTTGCCTCCGTCCACCAGAATCAGGTCAGGCTCGGGCAGCTGGTCGTTCTGCACCCGGGCATACCGCCGGGCTATGACTTCGCGCATGGACTGGTAGTCGTCTATCTCGCCGTTCTCCAGCGTCTTTATATGAAACATGCGGTACTGGGACTTGTCGGGCTTGCCATTGAAGAACGATACCAAGGAGGCCACGGTGTGGGTCCCGGCGGTATGTGATATATCGAAGCCCTCGATGCGGTGGGGTACGGCCGGCAGGCCCAGTATCTTCTTAAGATCCTCGAGGGCATCTTTTATGTTCATGGCCCGGTTCTTCTTGTACAGCTCCATGCGGCAGTTCTCGCTGGCCATTTTCACAATCGCCATATCCCGGGGCGTTTCAGGCATCTTAATCGGTATATCAGGGAAGCTGATCTCTGCAAAATACTGCTTCAAGTTCTCGGTATCGGGCATCACGTTTGTGAAAACCTCTCCAGGAAGCGCAGAAAGGCCCATAGAGACACTTTTGAAGGAAGAATAGTACTGGACAAAGAACTGGGTTGCCGCCTCCTCCACAGAGGCCACCTCGGAGATGAACACCGATTTGCCGCTCAGCTTCCCGCCCCGCATCTGCAGCACCACAAAAGCGGTGTACACACCGTCGCTTTCCGATGCAATATAGTCCCGGCTCTCCTGGCTGAAGTCCTGCACCTTCTGCTCTGTCACCAGCTCGGTCACGGCGGTGATAAAGTCCCGGCACTCGGCAGCCTTCTCGTAATCCAGCTTCTGGGAATACTCCTTCATCTGCTTCTTCAGCTCTGCCACCAGCGTCTTTGTATTGCCTGCCAACAGCGTCTTCACCTTGCGTATGCAGCTTGCGTATTCCTTTTTATCCGCCTTGCCGCAACAGGGAGCCAGACAGCTGCCGATGTGGTAGTAAAGGCACGGTGTCTTGCGTGGCTTCAACTGCCCTTTGCACTTGCGCAGCGGGAATTTTTTCTTCACCAGCTCCAGGTACTTCTCCAGCACCTCCACGCTTGGATATGGCCCAAAGTAGGCGGCTCCGTCCTCAACTATATAGCGTGTCTTGAAAACCGCAGGGAATGGTTCGTTTGTAATCTTGATCACCGGATAGGTCTTTCCATCCTTCAGGTTGATGTTGTACTTGGGCATGTACTTCTTGATCAGGTTGTTCTCCAGCACCAGCGCCTCGTATTCAGTCTTGGTGATGATGTACTCTATATCCTCGATCTTGCTTACCAGATGTGTTGTCTTGATATCCTTGTTTCCTGAGAAGTAGGAGGAGACACGCCTGAACAGGTTCTTGGCCTTGCCCACATAGATGACCTTGCCGGCGTTGCGCATAATGTAGACGCCAGGGGACTGAGGAGCATATTCCAGGAAAGAGACCCGCTTCATACTTTTATAATAATAAAAAAGCCCCTGCATTTCTACAGGGGCCGTTAATAAACATCAATCAGATGTCAATCACTTCTTTGCTGGTGCAGCCGGTTTCTTAGCTGGAGCTTTTTTTGCTGGTGCTTTATTTGCAGGAGCCTTTTTAGCTGGAGATTTCTTAGCTGGTGAAGCTGCTTTTTTTGATGGAGCAGATTTCTTTGCAGGT
>JAEEGH010007592.1_pt1 | contig 26015 bp, 15 predicted proteins | sample 9134181 | NCBI WGS metagenome assembly JAEEGH01 (sample SAMN16246544, study PRJNA631951) | gut metagenome | biome: gut microbiome; feature: rumen; material: DP-attached | host: Bos | place: Iran: Karaj | collected 2018-10
CATTTCTTCATTTTTCATTGACATTTCTCATTCCTCATTTCTCATTTCTCATTTATATTCCGTATCTTTGCACCATGAGAACAGCAATCGTAGGTGGAGGAGCAGCAGGATTCTTCCTGGCTGTCAATCTGAAGGAAGCGATGCCCGAGATGGATGTTACCATCTTCGAGCGTAGCAACCGTGTGCTTGCCAAGGTTGAGATATCGGGTGGAGGACGCTGCAACTGCACGAACTCGTTTGAGGACGTCAGCGATTTTTCTGCTGTTTATCCGCGAGGGCATCGCTTGATGAGCCGTCTCTTCAAGACCTTCGACCACCACGATGCCTATCGTTGGTTCGAGGAACATGGCGTGCCCTTGGTGACACAACCAGACCACTGCGTATTTCCTAAGGCTCAGGACTCACATGCCATCATCGACTGCTTTATAAACCTTGCTCACCGATACCATATTCATATTCGCACGCATGAGAAGATAGCATCATTGAGGCAGCTCAGCGACTACGACTTTGTGGCTGTCACCACAGGCGGCTCACCACGTCGTGAAGGACTGCAGTGGCTGGCTGATGCAGGACACACGATAGAAAACCCTGTGCCCTCACTGTTTACGTTCAGCATCAACGACGAACACTTGCACCAACTGAAAGGTATTGTTGTCGATAACGCCAGCGTGCTCCTGCCAGGAACCAAATTGCGTGCCAGTGGTCCGTTGCTCATCACCCACTGGGGTATGAGTGGACCTGCCATCCTGAAGCTCTCAAGCTATGCAGCCCGACATCTGGCCGACCACCAGTACCATAGTCCGCTAAGCGTCAACTGGGTGGCTGCTGATGAGGCTGCTGTGCACAACGTGCTCCACGAAGCCATCATCCGACAACCTCAGAAACAGGTCACCACTGTCAGCCCCTTCCAACTCTCGCAGCGCCTGTGGAACTATCTGACTGAGAAAGCGTTGGCAACACGATCTGTTATCCGCTGGGGCGAGATGAACAAAAAGGACGTCAACCGGTTGGCTAATGTCCTGATTAACGATACTTATACCATTGCAGGCCGTGCTCCTTTTAAGGATGAATTCGTCACTTGTGGTGGTGTCTCGCTGAGCAGTATCGTGTCGTCTACCCTCGAGAGCCGTCATGTGCCACACCTCTTCTTTGCTGGCGAGGTGCTTGACATTGATGGTATAACGGGAGGCTTCAACTTCCAAGCAGCCTGGACTACTGCATTTGTCGTGACCCAGAGTATTCTGAAGCAACAGAAATAGTGCTTTGTTTTATGTCGGCTCTATAGGGATTTCGAGAATGAAGCGACAGCCGTCGTGATATTCGTTGTCGAGGAAAAGATCGCCACCAAGACTATGGGCGTGACGCTTGGCAAGAGGCAAACCAAGGCCGAGACCTTCCGAGAGGTCGTTGATCTTGGTAAAGAAGTCAAACATGCGTTCGTGGTCTTTTTCGGGAATGCCTGGCCCGGTGTCCTGACAGATGAAACGGATGGTGGTGCCTGTATTCCCAACGTGTAGTTTCACGTTTTTCCCATCGGAATACTTGGCAGCATTATAGAGTAGCTCACGCAGGCTGAGCATGAGATAAGCGTGACTGGTGACAAGGTAGAAGTCGTCGGGGACTGCCGTCGTGAAGCTGACGGGCAGATCGGGGAAGTGGGCTTGGGTGTGCGTAATGCATTCTCGTGCCAGTTCGTTACATGCCACCTTCTCGCTCTTGTGGCTGTTGAGTTCCTCGTTGATGCCAATGTCGGAGCTGTCGAAGAGCATGAGCACCATGCGGTTCAGCAGTAAGGCGTTATGATGCATCAGGTCGGTGATACTCTTCAGTTCGGCCTCCTGTAGCTGCTGGTAGTCATCGCGTAACACCTGTGAGAATCCCATAATGATATTCAGAGGTGTACGTATCTGGTGTGTCATGTTCTGGATAAAGATGCTCTTCTGCTGGATGGCGTCTTCAGCCAGCTGGGTGGCTTTGGCAAGCTCATTGACGCTGTTCTCGGCCTGTTCTGTGGCATAACGTATGCTGCCCATGTGGAAGTTGAGCGACTCAAGCATGGACGCAAAACTGTTCTGTAGTTTTCCTACAGCATCTTCACGTTTGCTGTGCGGAATGTATACTTCATGGTCTCCTGAGGCAATGGAATGTGTCTTTACAACCAGTTCGTCGATGGGCTTGATGGCATGGGAAACGACACGATGACAGAGCAGGAGGATGACGATGAGCCCGAAAATAATGAGGATAGTGATGATAGTGGCCAGCCGGTGATAGCTCTTCAGAATATCGCTATCGGGACAGACAAGTACAAGACTCCAGTCGGTTTTGGGTACGGGCTGATAACACACGAGGCAGGGCTTGCCATTGATGCTAACGTGCATACTGCCCTTTCCGCCCTTTGTCATCTCATGGCCTAATGCAATAATGTCCTGCTGGCTTTGTGGATCAGTGTCAGTAAATATGGTCTGGTAGAACAGTTTAGTGCTGTCGGGGTGTATGAGGTATTGGCCATCTTCACCTGTCATCACGTAATAGGAGTTAGGCCAAGGCTTCTCTGCTGATATGATGCGTGAGAGATGGAACAGGGCAAGGTCGGTGGAGATGACGCCTACGAAGGTGCTGTCAGCGGTGTAGAGGGGCTTGTTGTAGGATGCTACCATGCCGTTGAGTGTCAGCGACAGCGTGTCGCTTTCGTCGAAGTAAACAGCCCAGCAGGCACTACCCAGTTCCTTGGGCTTCTTATACCATATTTTTTCGAAGTATTCGTAATCCTCCTCAATGACTGTCGTGATGGAGTCACTATGATGTCCTGTCCGGCGGTTGGTGGCCTCCTTGTCCCTGACGGTATATACCGAGAAATATCTTCCGTACTTGGGGAAAACGTTAGGTTCCATACTGATGGAACAGCCGTCGGTGTGACCATTCATCTGTACGACGAAACGGGAGTAAGCCTGCAGTGAATCGGGGTGTAGGTTGTCTATGGCTTTCCATGCGTTGATGTCGGTGGCCGTCTGTACCGTCGTCATATACCGGCATACACGCTGCATAGTGGTATTGAGTACGCTATTGGCGTGCCCCATGGCCTCTTTCTTTACGAAGTTTCGTGACTCAACATATAAGATGCCCAGTGCAAGCACAAAGATAGGTATAGCCATCAGCAGGATGCCGAGGCTGAGTTTCGTTGACAGGCTGTGTGTCGGCTTGATATACTTCTTATTCATGCTCCACCTCCTTTCCTGCCTCTGCCTCAGAGTCGTCGAGCATGTGCTTCAACAGCTCGGTAATGATGGCAGCTTTTTGTTGTATGTCTTCAGAGATTTTGTTGGACTCCTGTTGTGACAATTCCTTCCAGTAGTCACAGAGAATGCTGACTTTCTGGCTGACGACCATCGTGGGATCCAGCATCTGGTTGGTCATGTTGTGCAGGAATGCCATCTTCATGCGGTTGGCTTCCTGTGCCTTTCGATAGGCCTTGCGCAACAGCTCTCCACGTTCATTGAGCGTAGTCTTCAGCTGTTCCAGCTCCTTGACATTCGTGGCCAACGACAATTGCATTTGTCGGAAATTATCCTGCAGCGTACCAATCTCGTCGTGACGGTGGGTGTCGGGAATGGTCTCGTCGTAGTTTCCCGTGGCGATGCGTTGTGCTGAGTGCGTCAACATGCGTAATGGTAACAGTTGCCGGTGAGTGACGAAACCACAAAGTAAGAAGAGCAGCAAGAGACCAATGATGGCTATGGCAAAGACATAGTAGCGCAACTTGTCGTAGTCGCCTCGGATGTCATCCTCAGGGAATACGACGCCAACGCTCCATCCCAACTGTACCATGGTGCGCCCTGGTACGGCACTACGCTCAAAGGGTTTGAAAAATACAAAGCAGTCTTGACCATTCATGATGAACTCTTTGTAACCTGACTGTCCGCTTACCATTGCGTCAGCAGCTTCTTTCACACTGGCATCGGCACCCTCCTGGAGTTGGGTGAAAACGGTCTGATGCAGTAGCTTGTTAGTGTCGGGATGTACGATGTAAGAGCCGTCGCTGCCCAGCAGGGTACAATAGCCGTTTTTGGTGGGTTTGGCAGCAAGTACAATCTGTGAAAGCTGGCTGATGGCCACTTCAGTGGTCATCACTCCAATCTGTTGTCCCTGCATGTTATAAATAGGTAATCGGAAGGTTGTCACGTTTTTCTCTCCCGTCTTTTTGTCAGGCTTCGGATCAGTCCAAAGAGGTGGCTCGTTTTCTTTGGGCGTCGACTTCGTAATGGTGCAGTTTGCAATGTATGGGTTGGATTCCACTAGTCGTCGACAGTAGGTGTCCAGGGTCTTGGGGTCATTCAGGTGGTTGATGATGTTAAAGTATATGTTTCCTGTTGCCTGTTCAACACTTAACAGAATGTTATCGATATGCTGAACCGTCCCCTCCAGTGTCTGTTCTGCATTCTGTAATGCCTCCTGTTTTAATGCTTGGCGTGAGAAATAGAACATGATGCCGAGTGATGCCAGCAATAATAAAGCTATTGCGCTGACAATCATTACACTCAACCGGAGTGACAGGGTCCTGGTTAATAGTTTAGGGGCTTTCAGCATATCGTCTGCGAATATACGAACTTTTCTTGAAATCCTTGTCAATAATTCGGAAAATCTTCCTTTGAAGCCAAATAATTGTGGACTAAGGGTAGAAACATGTAACAAAAACCAAAATTTTTGATACGATTGTCTAGTGTAGGATTGCGGATTTTTTCTTACCTTTGCAATCGAATGACTATTAATACTATAAACGATATGAAAAATCTGTTTTTTATGATTGCTGCCGGGGTGATGCTGGCAGTGCCTGCTCAGGGCCAGCTGTTGCGGACAACCGTGGCCCAGGGAGAGATTGAAGGTGTGGAACATCAGGGACATGCTTTGTATAAGAATATTCCTTACGCCGAGGCTCCTGTAGGTAACCTGCGCTGGAAGGCTCCTGTGGCCAAGAAACCCTGGACGGGTGTGTACAAGGCTGACAAATGGGGCGACCGTCCGCCACAGCCCAATGATCCTAACAACAATGGTGGAGGCATCCCGATCAGTGAGGACTGTCTGTATCTGAGTGTGGAGACGCCTGCCAAGAGCACTGCCGAGCGTCTGCCCGTGTTTGTGATGATTCACGGTGGTGGCTTTGCAACGGGTTCGTACAGTGGCACGCAGGAGAGCTTTGTGGAGGACGGCATCGTCTATTGCAGCATCGAGTACCGTCTGGGCGTGCTGGGTTTCCTGGCTCATCCTGAATTGAGCAAGGAGTCGCCACGCGGTATTTCAGGTAACTACGGTATTCAGGACCAGATTATGGCCCTCCAATGGATTCACGACAATATTGCCCAGTTCGGTGGCGATCCCGAGAAGATTACCATCGCCGGTGAATCTGCTGGTGGCATCTCGGTGAGCATGCTGTGTGCTTCACCTCTCTGCAAGGGTTTGTTCCGCGCCGCTATCAGCGAGAGTGGCTCGTCATTCTGGCCTGTAGCCAACGACCGTGGTGGCAATACGGCCATGGTGACTTCCAAGGCTGCTGAACAGGCTGGTCTGGCTTTCCAGAAGGGGTTAGGTGTGAAGAATATGAAGCAGATGCGCAAGCTGTCGTACGAAGACCTGATGAAGGTACAAGGTGGCGGTATGGGTTCGTTCTGGCCCGTTGTCGATGGCTATGCCATTATCGACGACCAGTATAAGCTCTACGAGAAAGGCCAGTACAACGATGTCGACATACTCATCGGTACCAACTCCGACGAGGGTGCTTTGTTCTCGCGTCCTGGAGCTGTGGCTGACTACGAGCAGCGTGTCCGTGACAGTTATGGCGAATTTGCTGACCGTATGCTGAAGCTCTATCCCGCCACGAACGAGCAGGAGGTCTATTATGCCTCATCCGACATCTTCCGTGATGGCAGCTTCGCTTGGGGAACCTATGCCTGGGCCAATCTGCAGACGAAGACTGGCAAAGGCCGTGTCTACATGTATTATTTCGACCAAAACTCCAAGAATACCATCATGCCCAGCTTCCGTGGCGGTGCCGTTCATGTCGCTGAGATGCCGTTCTTCTATGGTTATAAGTTCGGCTCTGGCGAGATGACCCAGACGGAACAGCGCATGCAGCAGATGATCATGCGTTACGTCATGAACTTCACTAAGACCGGTGACCCCAATGGTGAGGGTCTGCCTTACTGGACAACCTACGAACAGGGCAAGCCAACAGTCATGATCATGCGCGAGGGCCTGCATCTCGACAAGGTTCAGAACCAGGCGCAGATGGACTTCTTCGAAGACTTCTTTAAGAGTCGTAGGCAATAATCATTCATGTAAATAATCAACGCTAACTAACCAAATTATCATAATATGAAAAAGAGTTTGCTTCTTTTTTCGCTGCTGACAGCTATAACGACAGCTATGGCACAGCCCCGTGCCAACGATGACGGAACGGTGACGTTCCAGTATAAGAATGAAACAGCAAAATCAGTGCTGGTAGACGTGCAGTTTGCAGGCCGCAAGGAGATGACGCGCGGTGCCGACGGCACATGGACGATAACCCTCGGCCCTGTAGCTCCCGACATGTATCCCTACTGTTATATCGTCGACGGCGTGAGTATCATGGATCCCGAAAATCCACAGTATTTCCCCAATGAAGGCTTTAAGAACAGCCTGCTGGAGATACCGTCGAAGAACGGTACACTGCCTCACGACATTACTGATGTTGCCCATGGTCGCATAGAATATGTCAGTTACTATTCCAAAACCTTGGGGGCTACCAACCATGCCGTCGTCTATCTGCCACCCAGCTATACCACGATGGGCATGCAGTTTGGCATGGGTGACCAGAAGAAGTATCCTGTATTCTACCTCATCAGCGGAACGACAGATACCGAGGAGGTCTACTTCAAGGTAGGCCGTGTGAACTACATTCTCGACAACCTGATAGCCAGTAAGCAGGCCAAGGAGATGATCGTCGTGCTGCCTTATGGCAATCCCATGAAGCTGGCTCCGGTGGGTAGCGGTTCCCCCGCTACTGGAAACGGCCAGCCCCAGACCCGTTTTGGTGGCGACCCCTTCAGCAAGGACCTCATCAACGACCTGATGCCCTTTATCGAGAAAAACTACCGTACGAAGAACGATGCCGACTCGCGTGCTATCGGCGGCTTCTCGCGTGGTGGCAACCAGGCGTTGTATAATGGCTTGACGAATCTCGACAAGTTCTCGTACCTCTGTTCCTACAGTTCGTTCACATCGACGGATATCCCCAACGTCTACGACCAGGCCGACGATACCAACAAGAAGATTCACCTCTTCTGGTTGGGTGTGGGTACTGATGACTTCCTCTATGGCAATGCCCGCGACTATATGGAATTCCTCGACACGAAGGGCATCCGCAGTGTCAAGGAGTTTACCACCGACAAGTACGGCCATACCTGGATGAACGCCAAGTATTTCCTGTCGAAGACCCTACCCCTGCTTTTCAACAAGAAGGCTGCCGAGGCTGCCATGAAGGACGGCCAGCCCGCTCCTGCCAAAACGGGACAGGAACAACAGTTCACACCGGGTGTGATGGCCCGTCTGTTCCCCAAACCTATCATCTCACCGGAATACAGTGAGGAAGGCACCACCTTCCGTTTCAAAGCTCCCGAGGCTCAGAAGGTGGAACTGGAATGCGAGATTCTTCCCGATAATATCGAGATGCAGCGTGACTCTGATGGTGTGTGGTCGACACAGCTTACTGACTATCCCTTTGAGACCTTTAAGTATTGCTTCATCGTCGACGGCACCCGTGTGGCCGACCCCAGCAATATGTATCTCTCGCCCGATCTGGGCTTCAAGTACAGCGTAGCCGACAATCCCGTCTCGCCCTTCAACTACGCTTCGCAGGGTGAAATCGAGCATGGTCGCGTCGCTTACGACCTCGACCGTATGGAGGCTTGGTACACATCACCCATGCCTCGCCAGGCCATGATGATGCCCGTCTTCATCCAACTCATTCCCGGCGACGGCGACACCATGGAGAGTTGGTTTAAGGTTGGTGGAGCCGGTGCTATCGTCGACCGACTGGTAGCAGACGGCAAGACCAAACCCTGTATCCTTACTACCAGCAGTCTCGATTTCATGCAAGGCGGTGGTATGCAGATGCCGGGCTTCAAGGTACGCACCCTGCGTGCTTCCGACTATCCCACGTGGAGTCAGCGTCGTCGTGCCCTTGTTAAAATGTTGCTGGCCATCGGCAAGGAACCCGCGCCCGAGATGCCTAACTTCGGTGGTGGCTTCGGCGGCGGATTCGGAGGTGGCGGCTTCGGCGGAGGTGGTGGCTTCTAATCCTCATACACAACCCATCAAAAGATAATGAAACGAATCAACTGCTTATTCATTTTATTCTGCTGTGCCGTGTGTCTCATGGCACAGCAGCTTTCTGACTTAGGACAGGTGAAGGTCAGCAAGGTGGCCCGCAATGCCGTACGCATCCAGTACACCGTCGGACAGGTGCAGAATGACCTGCCTGACTGGCTTTATGTCAAGCACGACGAGGTCAGTGACTGCGAGCTCTCCGTCAACATTGACAAGCGTCAACAGTGCCTCACCATCAAAGACAAGTCGGGAAAGACGGTCTTCACCACTACCCGTCATGAACTGTCCGACGGCGTGGCAACCCTGGCCTTTGCATCGCCCAAAGACGAATGTCTCTTTGGTCTTGGGCAGTTTCAGGACGGCTACAGCAACGTGCGTGGCCTCTCGCGTCGGCTGACGCAGGTGAACACACAGATCAGTCTTCCCATGCTTCTCTCGAGCAAGGGCTATGGCATTCTGTGGAATAACTACGGCCTGACAGAGTACAACCCCTGTACGCAGTCCGTTGCCCTGACGCCCAACACCCAAAACATAACATCTAACACCCTGGAAACCGTCAACATCACCACTACGGAGGGTAATCGTCAGGAGGTGCGCCGCAAGAACGTCTTCGAGGCTACGCTCGACATCAAGGAGGCTGGCGACTATGCCCTGCTGTTGGACGTCGGCCAGAAGATGGCACGTCGCCATCATCTCTGCATCGACGGTGAGACGGTCATTGACATGCAGAATCTCTGGCTACCACCCACCACATCTGCCATTGTCCATCTCGATGCTGGTCGCCATGTGGTGTCTGCCGAGCTGACGAAAGATGATGTCCCCGTCCTATATTATAATAAGGTGAAGGACGAAACGGTCTTCCGCTCACCCGTCGCCACTGCCATCGACTATACCGTGTTCGTCGGTTCACCCGACGAAATCATTGCCACCTATCGTGAACTGACAGGTCCTTGTCCGCGCATTCCCGACTGGGCATTAGGTTATATCCACTGCCGCGAGCGCTTCCATAGCTCACAGGAGATTCTCGAGACAGCCAACCGCTTCCGCAGTGAGGGGATGCCCCTCAGCGTTATCGTACAGGACTGGCAGTATTGGGGCAAATACGGCTGGAACTCCATGCAGTTCGACGAAGAGTTCTATCCCGACCCCAAAGCGCTTACCGACAGTCTGCATCAGATGGATGTGCGCCTGATGGTCAGCGTCTGGTCGAAGATAGATAAGAACTCCGAGGTGGGTCGTCAGATGCAACGCGACAACTACTACATTCCTGGTACCGATTGGATTGACTTCTTCAATCCCGATGCCGCAGCTGCCTATTGGAAGAACTTTAGCGAACGACTGGTGCCCCTGGGTATCGACGCATGGTGGCAGGATGCCACGGAACCTGAGAACGATGACCTCGTAGGCCGTCGTGTCAACAATGGCCGATGGAGTGGCGAGCAGGTGCGTAACATCTATCCCCTTTTGGTTAACAAGACCGTGTATGAAGGTCTGCAAACATCTAACACCCATCACCCATCACCTAACACCCAACACCCCATGATCCTGACCCGTTGCGGCTTCCCCGGCATCCAGCGTTACGGCTCTGCCCTGTGGAGTGGTGACGTGGGGAACGACTGGGAAACCTTCCGGCGCCAGATTGTGGCAGGACTGGGTGTACAGGCTGCTGGCGTGCCTTGGTGGACATACGATGCCGGCGGCTTCTTCCGTCCGGGCGACCAGTACACCAACCAGGACTATATAGAGCGCATGCTGCGCTGGATTCAGACCAGCGTCTATCTGCCCCTGATGCGCGTTCATGGCTATATGAGTAATACGGAGCCTTGGAACTACGGTGAGGAGGCCAAACGGCTGTTTAAGTTGAGCCTGCAGGAACGTGAACAGTTACGTCCCTATATTGAACGCTGCGCCGAGCGTGTGGCCAAGGAGGGCTATACGCTCATGCGTCCGCTGGTCTTTGACTTTGCCGATGACCCCGTGGCCTTACAACAGAAGTATGAATATATGTTCGGTCCCTCGCTGCTCGTCAGTCCGATTACCGAACCGGGCGTTACGGAATGGAAGACCTATCTCCCAAAGACTGAGGGAGGATGGATGGAGATCCATACAGGTGAACGTTTTGAGGGTGGACAGACCGTTACCACCAAGGTGTTCAAGGAATTTATTCCCGTGTTTATCAAAGGAAACGACAAAATATGAGAAAACCATTACTGATTGCTGCCCTGTTCGTGGCAGCTTTAGCCTGTCAGGCACAGCAAGTGCAAGTAGAGTTTATGACACCCGCCATTGTCCATGTGGTGAAAGGTGAGGCCACCAAGAGTCTGGTGGTGACGGCAAAACCGGATCAAGTGGACGTCGTGAAGAAAGGCAATACGATGTCAAGTAGCGTGCTCACCGTCAAGCAGGACTCACAGGGCAACCTGACGTTTCTCACGGCGAAAGGCAAGGTGCTGCTAAGGGAAGAGGGCTGGAGCCTGATCAGGAAGACCATCGACGAGTGGCAGGTAAGTCAGACATTCAAGCTCGACAAGGACGAGGCCATCTACGGCTTAGGCACTATCCAGAACGGTAAGATGAACCGCCGTGGGGAGCATAAGCGTATGGAGCAGTCGAACCTAGAGGACTTCCAGAATGTGCTGCAGAGCATCAAGGGCTGGAGCATCTATTGGGAGAACTACTCGCCCACGCAGTTCGATGACGACCAGAACGGCATGACGTTTACGTCGGAGGCCGGCAAAGGCATAGACTATTACTTTATGTATGGCGGCTCTGCCGATGGCAACATTGCCCTGATGCGTCAGTTGACAGGCGATGTACCGATGTTCCCGTTGTGGACATACGGCTTCTGGCAGTCGAAGGAGCGCTATAAGACCGCTGCCGAGACAGAAAGCATTGTCGATAAGTATCGTGAACTGCAGGTGCCCCTGGACGGTATCATTCAGGACTGGCAGTATTGGGGCTCCAACTACTTGTGGAACGCCATGGACTTCCTCTCTGAGGACTTCGCCACTGGTCCGCAGCTCATCAAGAACGTGCATGCCAAGCATGCCCATTTCATGATCTCCATCTGGGCCAGCTTCGGTCCCCAGACCCAGCAGTTCCGTGAACTCAATGAAAAGGGACTGTTGCTGCCCTTCGAGACGTGGCCGCAGAGCGGCATCTCGCATGTCTGGCCTCCGATGAAGGAGGACTATCCCTCTGGCGTGAAGGTCTATGATGCCTTCAGTCCTGTAGCCCGTGACATCTATTGGAAATACCTCAAGAAACTCTACGACTATGGTGTTGATGCCTGGTGGATGGACTCTACCGATCCCGACTGCTTCTATCCCACCGAGGCCGACTATGCCCATAAGGTATATGGCGGTACGTGGCGCTCCCAGCGCAATGCCTTCCCACTCGAAACAGTCCGTGGTGTCTATGAGGCGCAGCGCCATGCCCCCCTCCCTTCGGAGGGGTCGGGGGAGGCCAAACGCGTCTTCATCATGACCCGCAGCAGCTTTGCTGGTCAGCAACACTATGGCTCGAATATGTGGAGCGGCGATGTTAACTCGTCGTGGGACATGCTGCGCAAGCAGGTGCCTGCCGGTCTGAGCTTTACACTGACAGGTAATCCCAACTTCAATACTGACATCGGTGGCTTCTTCTGTAATGCCTACAATACGATGGGGCCGGCATCGGCACCACGCAATCCACAGTTCCAGGAGCTCTATGTGCGCTGGATGCAGTATGGCCTGTTCTGTCCTGTCTTCCGCAGTCACGGTGCCGATGCGCCCCGTGAGATCTGGCAGTTCGGCCAAAAGGGCGAGCCCGTCTATGATGCCATTGAAAAAATGATTCGCTTGCGCTATCGCCTTATACCTTATTTATATAGTACCGCCTGGCAGGTGACCTCCAACAACGACAGCTATATGCGTCCGCTGTTCAGCGACTTCGCCAGCGACAGGAAGGTGTGGAATATGACTGACGAGTTCATGTTTGGCCGTAGCATTCTGGCTGCTCCCATCCTTGACCCGCAATATACAGAGGAGAAAATCATCCGCACTGATGCCATGACCGGCTGGGACCGCCAGTCCGCGTCCGACGGTTCCCCCGTCGGAACCATCGACTGGACGGCTACGAAGACTGCTGCCAAGTACCTGCCCAAAGGTGCTGTATGGTATGACTTCTGGACGAACAAGCGCTATCAGGGCGGACAGACCGTGATGCTTGAAACCACCCTCGACCGCGTGCCGATGTTTGTACGTGCCGGCAGCATCCTGCCTCTTGGTCCTGAGATGCAGTATGTCGGCGAGAAGACGTGGGACAACCTCGAGGTGCGCGTCTATCCTGGTGCCGACGGTTCCTTTACGCTCTATGAGGACGAGGGCGACTCCTACAACTACGAGCAGGGTTATTATGCTACCATCACTTTTACGTGGAACGACCGAGCCCGTACACTCACCATCGGTACGCGTCAGGGTGGCTTTAAGGGTATGATTCTCGACCGTCGCTTTACCATTGTCCTGCCCGATGGCACGACCAAGGAAGTGACCCATATTGGTAACGAAATGGTAGTTAAACTTTAATGAATAGTACAGATACAATCTATGAATAAGAGATTTCTATTAACATTGCTGACTGTAGGCAGCTTTCTTACTGTTTGTTCTGCAGAGAAGCATCTTCTGTGGTATGACCAGCCAGCTACTAAGTGGCTGTACGCACTGCCTATCGGCAACTCGCATCTGGGAGCCATGATCTATGGCGGTACGGACGTCGAGGAGATTCAACTGAACGAGGAGACGTTCTGGAGTGGCAGTCCTCATAGTAACAACAGTCCGGAGGCGAAGGCTTATCTGCAGGAAGTGCGCGACTCCATCTTTGCCGGCAAGGAGGAAGTGGCCCATGCCATCATCGACAAGCACTTCGTCAAGGGACCTCACGGTATGCGTTTCCTGCCGTTGGGCAGCATGAAGCTGATGCTTGGTCACAAGGATGTTACTGACTACCGTCGCGAGCTGACACTCGACGATGCCTTGAATACCACTCGCTACACTTGTAATGGTGTCACCTACGAACGCACAGTCTTTGCTTCACAGGCCGACAACGTGATTGTCGTGCAGATGAAGGCCAGCAAGAAGGGAGCCCTGTCATTTGAGATTGGCTTCGACTCGCAGCTCACCGCACAGGTGTTTTGTGTGAAGAGCCGTGAAGACCGGCCTGTCTATGAGTTGGCTGCCGTCGTGGACGGTGAGGAACAGGAGGGTGTAAAGGCAGGTTTGAAGGCCGAATGCCGTATCCATCTGGAGTCTGACGGTCAGCAGCAGTATGGTGAACATTCGTTGAAGGTGACCGATGCCACCACAGCCACCCTCTATGTCGTTGCCGCTACGAACTTCGTGAACTACCACGATATCAGTGGTAATCCCATCAAGAAGAATAACGAGGTGCTTGACAAGCTGCAGGGTAGGGACTATGAACAGCTGCTGAAGCACCATATCGCCAGATATCAGGAACAATACAACCGCGTGAGCCTGGAGTTGTCTGGTACAACCGGTAATACTAGTTATTCTAGTATTCCCACCGACCAGCGTCTGACAGGTTTCGATGGTAACGACCTCGGTCTGGTGTCGCTGATGATGCAATATGGACGCTATCTGCTGATTTCGTCGTCGCAGCCTGGCGGACAGGCTGCCAACCTACAGGGCGTGTGGAACGACAAGAAGAATGCGGCCTGGGATTCGAAGTATACCATCAATATCAATGCCGAGATGAACTACTGGCCCTCGATGGTGGGCAATCTGGTGGAGACGCAGGAGCCTCTGCTGTCGATGATCAAAGATCTCAGCGTGACGGGAGCCAAGACGGCTGATGTGATGTATGGCTGTCGTGGCTGGGTGGCTCACCATAATACCGACATCTGGCGTATCGCCGGACCTGTGGATGGCACTCCGTGGGGTATGTTCCCGACGGGTGGCGCCTGGCTGACCACACACATCTGGCAGCAGTATCTGTTTACCGGCGACAAACAGTTGCTGGAAGAGTACTACCCCGTGATGAAGGGGGCTGCCGACTTCCTGCTCGACTATATGCAACCGCATCCGCAGTACGGGTGGCTGGTCACAGCACCGACGGTGTCGCCAGAGCATGGACCAGTGGGCAAACGTACAAACGTCACAGCTGGTTCGACGATGGATAACCAGATTGTTTTCGATGTCCTTACTCAGGTCATCGCTGCTGCCAAGATTCTGGGCAAGGACATTTCTCATTATTCATTACTCATTTCTCATTTAAATCAGCTCCCCCCCATGCAGATAGGCCGCTACGGTCAGCTGCAGGAATGGCTGTGGGACGGCGATGATCCCAAAGACGAGCACCGTCATATATCACATCTCTATGGTCTGTATCCATCGAACCAGATATCGCCCTACAGTCATCCCGACCTCTTTGCCGCTGCTGCCAATACGCTGAAGCAGCGCGGTGACATGGCGACAGGCTGGAGCCTGGGCTGGAAGATCAACTTCTGGGCACGTATGCTGGACGGCAACCATGCCTTCAAGATTATCAAAAATATGCTGACGCTCATCCCTGCCTCGACAGAGTGGGGTGGACCCGGTGGCACCTATCCCAACCTGTTCGATGCTCATCCACCATTCCAGATTGACGGTAACTTCGGCTGTAGTGCCGGTATCTGCGAGATGCTGCTGCAGAGCCACGACGGTGCCGTCCACCTGTTGCCGGCACTGCCCGACGCCTGGGCGCAGGGCAAGGTCAAGGGCCTACGGGCTCGTGGTGGCTTTATCGTCGACGAGGAGTGGCAGGAAGGTAAACTTCAAGTGGCGAGCATTCGTTCGACTATTGGCGGCACGCTGCGTCTGCGTTCGTATGTGCCTTTAGAGGGCAAGGGGCTCAGAAAGGCTTCTGGCGACTGTCCCAACGCCCTGATGGCTCCCGCTGTTGTCAAGCAGCCGTTGCATTCGCCTGAACTTCAAACTCTGGAACAGCCTGAGTTGCGTCCTGTCTATGAGTATGATATTGAGACGAAGGCGGGGAAGACGTATGAGGTGAGATGTAAGAAGTGAGATGTATGATGTAATTTAGGACAATCAATATAATGATGAAAAGAACAATGACTGGTGCCCTGGTGGCACTGATGATGCTGACCGCACAGGCAGCAGAGAAAGTATTCAACAGTCCTGACGGACAGATGGCAGTGGCTGTCAGCGACGAGGGCGGTACGCCTGCTTACCAAGTGACCCTTGGCGGCGTGGTAGTGATAGAACGCTCGCCATTGGGTGTGAAACTGAATTTCGACGACCTGACACAGGGACTGTCGCTGAAGGACTGCGAGGTGACGACGGTCAAGGACGAATACAGTCTGAAGACCATCAAGCAGAGCCGTGTGCAGTACGAGGCAACCAAGGCCGTCTGCCACTTCGAGAAGGAGGGCCGGCAGGCACTGGACATCATCTTCCGCGTAACCAACCGCGACGTCGCCTACCGTTATAAGCTGTATCCGAAGAAGGAGACGCTGGTGGCTGTTGTCGAAGAGGAGGCCAGCAGCTTCTGTCTGCCAGAGGGCACTACCACCTTCCTGTGTCCGCAGTCGGCACCCATGCATGGCTTTGCCCGTACGTCACCCAGCTACGAGACGTCGTACACCCTTGACGACAAGGCTGGCAAGAACGGATGGGGCAATGGCTTTACGTTCCCGTGTCTGTTTAAGGTACCGACGGGCTGGGTGCTTATCTCGGAGACAGGTACTGATGGCGGCTATGTGGGCTGTCGCCTGTTGAACGAGGGCGGTACCCGCTATCGCATCGGTTTCCCGCAGGCTGGCGAGATGAATGGTTTTGGTACTACGACAGCCTCTGTGGCCCTGCCCTGTGAGACGCCTTGGCGCACCATCACCCTCGGCACGACACTGGCTCCCATTGTGGAGAGCACCGTCGCCAACGACTTGGTGAAGCCCAAGTATGAGGCCTCGCGTGACTATACTTATGGCAAGGGTACGTGGTCGTGGATCATGAAGATGGATCCCAGCTGTAATTACGACGAGCAGAAACGCTATATCGACTTCTCGGCGGCGTTGGGGTACCGCTCTGTCCTCGTTGACGCCCTTTGGGACACGCAGATAGGCTATCCGAAGATAGAGGAGCTGTCGCGCTATGCCCAGTCGAAGGGTGTAGGGCTCTTCCTGTGGTATAACAGCAACGGCTCGTGGAACGACGCCCCTCAAGGACCACGTCATAAGATGGACAAGAGCACGGCCCGTCGCAAAGAGATGGCATGGATGCAGAAGAACGGCATCCTGGGTATCAAGGTCGACTTCTTCGGTGGCGACAAGCAGCCCATGATGCAGCTCTACGAGGACATCCTGACCGATGCCAACGAGTTTGGCCTGCAGGTGATATTCCACGGTTGTACGCTGCCTCGTGGCTGGGAGCGCATGTATCCCAACTTCGTGGCAGCTGAGGCGGTGCTGGCTTCCGAGAATCTGTACTTCGGACAGGGTGCCTGCGATGCAGAAGCACGTAATGGCTGTACCCATGTCTTCATCCGCAACACGGTGGCGGCGATGGACTTTGGCGGTTCGGCACTCAACAAGCGCTATAGCTCCGACAACAAACGCGGCAACATCCGCCGCACCAGCGATGTCTATGCCTTGGCCACTGCTGTGCTGTTCCAGAGCAGTGTGCAGCATTTCGCCCTGGCTCCCAACAACCTGGAGGATGCGCCCGCCTGGGCCATCGACTTCATGAAGCGTGTGCCCACTCTGTGGGATGAGGTGCGTTTCATCGACGGCTATCCCGGCAAGTATGCCATCATGACCCGTCGTTCTGGCGACAAGTGGTTTGTGGCTGGCATCAATGCCCAGAAGGACCCTGTGAAGGTGAAGGTTCCCCTGCCGATGTTTGCTAAAGGCTCAATGGTGAAAGTCTATGGCGACGATGCGCAGTTGAACGGCAGTGTCGCAACACAGAAGCTGAAGCGGCAGGAGCTTACCGTTACCATCCCAGAGAACGGCGGTGTTCTCATAGAACAATAAATAAGAAAGGCATCCTAACGGTTAGGGTGCCTTCTTTCTTTGTGCTTCCATCTGGTCGCGTTTCATATCCTGCCAAAAGGGTACCATGCCTGGTGACCCCGTATTGGTTTCCAGTTCCAGATCAGGAATCTCAATGACATCTTCTGGACGGAAGGGAATGATGGTCATGTCGGCTTTCTGCACCGTGACCATCGCTACTCCTTGTGCAATGATATCCAGTTCCTTAGCGGCACGCCACGACAAGTCGATGATGCGTCCGCGGATAAACGGACCGCGGTCGGTGACACGCACCACGACCGATCGCCCGTTAGCAGGATTATACACTTTCAGCATGGTGCCAAAGGGATAGGTGCGGTGGGCACAGGTCAGACTGTCGTGGTGCAGACGCTCACCATTAGCCGTACGACTGCCTGTGGCCCGCTTGGAATAAAAAGTAGCCTTACCGCTCTGAATGCCTTGGGCATTCAGAAATGAGAAATGAGAAATGAGAAATGAGGAATGAGGAATGAATAATGAGAAATGTAAGAGCGCAACAACCAACAGCAGCCTCGTTGTGGGGGATGCTGCCTTAGCAAATCGGCATGGGCGGTGGTCATTTCTCATTTCTTTCATTTCTCATTCCTCATTTCTCATTTGGGCGAAGCCCTTTACACGACTCCTTGTGCTAACATGGCTTTGGCAACCTTCATAAAGCCGGCGACGTTGGCACCCTTGACGTAGTTGATGTAGTTGCCTTCCTTACCATACTTCACGCACTGCTCGTGGATGCCAGACATGATGTGGTGCAGACGGGCGTCGACCTCTTCGGCCGTCCACGACATGCGCATCGAGTTCTGCGTCATCTCCAGACCTGAGGTTGCTACACCACCGGCATTCACGGCCTTGCCAGGAGCAAACAGCTGTCCGGCAGCAATGAACTTGTTGACAGCCTCGGCCGTACATCCCATGTTCGACACCTCAGCCACGCACAGCGGCTTCTGGGCCAGAATCATGTCGGCATCGTCGCCGTTCAGCTCGTTCTGGGTAGCGCAGGGCAGATAGATGTCGGCCTTCTGTTCCCACGGCTTCTTGCCCTCAAAGAACTGGGCACCGTCGAATTCCTCCTCGTAGGGCTGGCAGACGTCATTACCTGAGGCACGCAGCTCCAGCATGTATTCAATCTTCTCGTCGTCCAGACCGGCGGGGTCATAGATGTAGCCGTCAGGACCACTGATGGTAATGACCTTCGCACCCAGTTCGGTAGCTTTCTTCGCAGCACCCCAGGCCACATTGCCGAAGCCTGACAGAGCTACTGTTTTGCCCTTGATGTCAAGACCGTGGGTCTGCATCATCTGGTGAACGAAGTACAGAGCACCATAACCCGTAGCTTCCGGACGCAGAATGCTGCCGCCCCACTCAATACCTTTCCCCGTCAGCGTAGCACCGTGGAACTGGCTGGTCAGTCGCTTATATTGTCCGAACAGATAGCCAATCTCGCGGGCACCGACACCGATGTCGCCGGCAGGCACATCCATATCGGGACCGATGACCTTATACAGCTCGGTCATAAACGACTGGCAGAAGTGCATCACCTCGTTGTCGCTCTTGCCGCGGATGCTGAAATCGCTACCGCCCTTGCCACCGCCCATGGGCAGTGTGGTCAGTGCATTCTTGAAGGTCTGCTCAAAGCCCAGGAACTTCAGGATGCTGAGGTTTACCGACGGGTGGAAGCGCAGTCCGCCCTTGTAAGGACCGATGGCCGAGTTAAACTGCACGCGGTAGCCGATGTTCACCTGTACCTCGCCCTTGTCGTCCACCCAAGGCACGCGGAACGTCGTGATACGCTCAGGTTCTACGATGCGCTCAATAATCTTGGCCTTCTCAAATTCAGGATGCTGGTTATAGACGTCCTTGATTGATTCCAACACCTCGCGCACTGCCTGCAGGAATTCTACCTCACCTGGATGCTTCCGCTCCAGACCTTGCATGATTTTCTCTACGTTCATAGTATAAGTATTTTAAGTATTACAAGTTTGTTAGTTAATGATAACTGTCATTTTGTTACTTTTGACACGCAAATATAAAGAATTTCTTTGACATGACCAAAGAAATACGCGAATATTTTCCTTGAAAGGTTACAGTTTGTTAAATAGGCCCTGTTTTCCCGCCATCTGAAGCCCTTGTGACGGCACTTTGCACGTCAAACAAACACTGCACGGCGGACTGTTGCCGTCGTGCAGTACTTCTGTAGATGCCTTACAGTGTTCCTGTAGATTCCTTTGAATCATAGGGACGTATTTTTGTTCCATGAAAGATACAAAATATCTGCATAATCCTGCATAACCTGCACTTGACGCTGAGTGTCAGGGGGTTATGCGGGAATCCCCTACACTATATCCTACACCAGATCCAACACCATGCCGGATGTCTCCCACTAACCGTCCGAATATCCCGTGCATCCCGTTCAAGTATCCCGTACATCCCGTTCGAGTATCAGGTACGGTCCGTACAAGGTATTCGTACTGATTGTCCGAAGTATCCGGACGCGCCGTACCAAATATCCGAACGATTCATGGGACTATGGTTAAAGAATCATAAAACAGTCTCCAGGTGTAGGAAATGCTGGCTACGACACCATTTTGGTGCAGGAAAAATCCTTGTGTGAACAGGCGTTAGTGTAGGATATGCAGGATTTTAGTGATATTTACAAAACGGGCTGGTATAGCCACAGGAGCCTGCGCCCTAAAGCACTTCGACGAAGTCAACGATACGATGAAAATTAGCATCGGCAAAGCTTTTAGGGAAAAAACGGGGAAGCTGTATAAAACATCATGAGGGCGTGTCAAGGCACGCCCTCATGATGTTTGTGAAATAATGAATTTACAACAGGTGCAGCGTGCCCATGAGGTAGACGAGGCCGAAGCCGAGCACCATGGAGATGACACCCATGATGATACCCATCTTGGCCATCTCGTTCTGCTTCACGTGACCAGTGGCGAAGGCCAGGGCGTTCGGCGGTGTCGAGATGGGCAGGATCATAGCACTGGAAGCTGCAATGGCCACACCGATGAGTACGGTGGGGGTACCGCCAATGGGGTCGAGTTTGTCACCCATAGCACCACAGACAATGGCCAGAATCGGCATGAGGAGTGCTGCTGTTGCCGAGTTCGAGATAAAGTTCGAGAGCAGGTAGCAGATAGCACCGCCGAGCAACAGGATGAGCAGGGGAGAGAACTCGCCGAAGGGGATACTTTCTACAGCGTTGGCAGCTAGACCCGATGCGTTTAGACCATAGCCCAGTGCGAAACCACCGGCTACCATCCAGATGACGCTCCAGTTGATCTGCTCCAGGTCACGCTTGTTGATGACGCCTGTCAGTGCAAACACCATAAATGGTATCATAGCCACGGTGTACGAGTTGATGCCTGTCACACGGTCCAAAAGCCAGAGGGCTACTGTGACGAAGAAGGTGATGATGACCACCCACGAGTGGAAACCCTTCTGCATGCCACCGTCAATCTTCAGTTCGATGCGCTTCTGGGTGAAGGGGAACATCTTGAGCAGGATGCGCCAGCTGATGAACAGCAGGACGACAACGAGTGGGAACATGAACATCATCCACTGACCGAAACCCAGTCCGAGGTTCAGACCCTCAGGGTCGTTCAGGTATTTCAGGGCGATGGTGTTCGGCGGTGTACCGATGGGCGTACCCATACCACCGAGGTTCGCTGCTACAGGAATAGACATAGCCAGGGCGATGCGGCCCTTACCCTCGGGGGGCAGCTGGTGGAACACGGGGGTGAGGAACGTCAGCATCATAGCGGCAGTGGCCGTGTTCGACACAAACATCGAGAACAGTCCCGTAATAAGCAGGAAACCCAGCAGCACCATTTCGCTTCGTGTGCCGAAGGGCTTCAGCAGCACTTTGGCTAGTTGGGCGTCAAGGCCTGTCTTCGTGGCAGCAATAGCCAGTACGAAACCACCGATGAACAGCATGATAACAGGGTCGGCAAACGTAGCCATCACACCTTTGTATGACAACAGTTTGCCCACTTCCTCCTCGTTGACCATCGGCAATATGCCGCTGTCGGTACAGAAGAGCAGCATCAGTACGATGATGGCTACCGACGTAGCCCACGACGATACGACTTCGAGAATCCACATCAGTGTGGCAAACGCGAAGATGGCGATGATACGCTGTTGGATAACGGTGAGGTTCTGGATGCCGAACCACTCGGAGGGCATGTTCCAGAGCCCTAATGTGACGAGGATGACGAACGCAATCTTCAGGGCACGCTTGGTGCCGTCTTCAGGATGATACTTCCGCTGGTGGCGCATCTTGTGATACGTCTCAACCAGATGGAAACCTTCGTAAATATGAAACATTTCTTACTATGTATTGTTATTGATTGATTTTGCAGTGCAAAGGTACAAAAAATGTTGAAGAAGGGACTTCCAATCTTCAACATTTTACTGTCGCTAACACCAAAAAATAGTACCTAACACCTATCACGCGTCACCTCTTTATGACAATTGCAAACTCTATGTTGCAAAAACAGGCGTTGTGTTGGCTTTACATGCTGTACGTGTGAACGCTGGAGCCTTGCGCTGATGGCAGGTAGTTGATGCCCCACCAACACATTTGCAGGAGGATGAATGAAACAATGAGCAGTCCGAGGGCCAGACGGGGCTTGTGTTTGGGAAGCTGTCGGTAATGAATATAGACGAGATAGGCAAACCAGGTAATGGCAGCCCACGTCTCCTTAGGATCCCACGACCAGTAGTGGCCCCAGGCTTCTTTCGCCCAGAGCGCACCGAAGAGCATGCCGATGGTCATAAAGGCTAGTCCGACATAGACGAGGTTGTCGGTAATCAGATATTCCTCGGGAGTAACGTTATTCTTTTTAAAAAGCAGCAGATAGAGTGACATCACCGTTGCTGCACCTAATACGGCATAGGCGAACATATAGACGATGACGTGCGGGGCGAACCAAGGGCTCTGCAGGGCGGGCATCAGCGTCTTGGAATGAATCTCAGGCTTGAAGAGGTTCACGCAGATAAACACCAATGCCAGGATGGTTGAGAACGAGAGTATCCACTTATACTTCCAGCGCGAGTAGACAATGATGCCGGCCAATGGCAGGAAGAATGAATACCAGAGTCGGGTTTCGCCCATCGTGCGTAGTGGCGGTCGTTCCAGAGAGATCCACATCATCAGGATGTAACTAAAGAATATGACCAGTCCGAGGACAGACGAGGTGTAAGCTGCCTTTGTCTTGTCTTTCCACGCAGCCCAGGCTCCTACGGCCCACAACAGCACGGCAGCTATTGCAAAATATATGAATTGTTCCCAGGTAATCATTGTCTGTTCTCTTTTTGTCTTCTTCCAAGTATAAACATACACACGGCTCCGCCCAACATCATGTAGATGCCAGCATAGACTAATGGTAGCCACGGATCCTTTACCAGTTCCAGAATGCTTGTCTGACTCATGGCCCCCATCTGCGTGTCGTAGCCGTATTGGTAAATCTTCCACCCATCCACTTCAATGGGCTTGTTCACGTCGACGGTGGCTTGGATATTCTTGCCCGACTTCGTCAGGATTTGTATCTCTGAGGCAAACCGTTTGGGAGAACCGTCGTCATAGGTCTCCATGATAAACTTTTTAAGTTCAATGGCCAGTGGCATCTCACGGACGGTTAATTCCTGTGTCAGTGCTCGCCACTCAGGTTCACCTACCACCGTAATCATCTTCAGCCGTTGCATGTCGGCATTGCCAAGCGTGGCCGTAGTCATTGCCAGAAATAACCCGAGATGGTTCAGCAGGAATGGAATGTCCCTTTTTAAATTGGAAATTGAGAATCGAAAACTGAGAATGCGACGGATGATGATCAGCCCCAAAATAACTGCGATAAACGTATAGATCAGCACGAAAGGCCAGAACGACAGCATATTGTTCAGCCAATTGCCATCCACCATCTGTCTTGTCAGTCCCATGATGATGGTCAGCAGGACGGCATACACCATAGTGGGTATTGCTGCCTGATACGTCGCAATGAATTGGCAGATATACAACTTCTTACGTAGCAGGAATAAGGTTGCTGTCATAACCAGAAAGCCTGCCAGCACAATGCCATTGACAGGCCACGCAAAGGCCCCCCAGACTACTGGGCCGACGGTTAACTCCAGCATCAGTCCGACTATGATAAGGCCTCCTCCTATCAGGAAACCTTCTTTCATCCCATAGGGTTTATTCCACATTCTTCTTTCTCTTTAGTAAACGTTCTCAGTATTTACTAAATCAGGACGGTTCCACATATCCTCTTGGGATGACGGGAATCGTCCTGACTATCGTTGTGCTGTAAAAGCTACAAACTATACCTTGATTTCAACCTCAACGCCGCTGGGGAGTTCGAGCTTCATCAGAGCGTCGACAGTCTTAGCGGTAGAGCTGTAGATGTCAATCAGACGCTTGTAGTCTGACAGCTGGAACTGCTCACGAGACTTCTTGTTAACGAAGGTAGAGCGGTTGACGGTGTAGATACGCTTGTGTGTGGGAAGGGGGATAGGACCGCTGATGATAGCACCAGTAGCCTTGACGGCCTTCACAATCTTCTCTGCTGACTTGTCTACGAGTTTGTGGTCGTAGCTCTTCAGCTTGATACGAATTTTCTGACTCATTGTCTTTTCTTTTTTTAATTGTTAATATAATGCTCCGCTAAAGAGTCATTTGCTCAACGGAGCGTTTAATGGTTGGGGCGGGAGAACCGCCCCAACACGTTTTCCTTATACCAGGTCTGCACGGCCCTTGACCTCCTCGAGCACGGCCTTAGCCAGTGCTGAAGACAGAGGAGCGTGGTGATCGTACTCCATAGAGCTGGTAGCACGACCTGAGGTGATGGTACGCAGAGCGGTTACATAACCGAACATCTCGGACAGGGGAACCTGAGCCTTGACGACACGGGCACCAGAGCGAGCCTCTTCCATACCTTCTACCTGACCACGACGCTTGTTCAGGTCACCGATGACGTCACCCATGTTCTCCTCGGGTGTCACCACCTCGAGCTTCATGATGGGCTCCATCAGTACGGGCTTAGCCTGAGCGCAGACTGCCTTGTAAGCCATCTGGGCTGCAATCTCGAATGACAGCTGGTCAGAGTCAACGGGGTGGAACGAACCATCCACAACGACTACCTTCAGCGAGTCAACGGGATAGCCACCGAGGATACCATTCTTCATAGCAGCCTCGAAGCCCTTCTGGATGCTGGGGATGAACTCCTTGGGGATGTTACCACCCTTCACTTCGTTGACGAACTGCAGACCGCCATTCTCCTTGATATCCCAATCGTCGTCCACAGGACCAACGTTGACGATGATATCAGCGAACTTACCGCGACCACCAGACTGCTTCTTGTAAACCTCACGGTAACCCATAACGGTCTTCGTGATGGCCTCCTTGTAGTTCACCTGGGGCTTACCCTGGTTACACTCAACCTTGAACTCACGCTTCAGACGGTCGATGATGATGTCGAGGTGGAGCTCACCCATACCCGAGATAATGGTCTGACCACTCTGCTCGTCGGTACGAACGGTGAATGTGGGGTCTTCCTCGGCGAGCTTAGCCAGACCGTTGTCGAGCTTGGCAACGTCAGCCTGAGACTTAGGCTCAACGGCGATAGAGATCACAGTATCGGGGAAGGTCATAGACTCCAGTACGATGGGCTTCTCCTCGTCGCAGAGGGTATCACCGGTACGGATATCCTTGAAACCTACACCTGCACCGATGTCACCGGCGTCGATAGACTCCATAGGAATCTCCTTGTTGGAGTTCATCTGGAACAGACGACTGATGCGCTCCTTCTTGCCAGAGCGGGGATTGTAGACGTATGAACCGGCCTTCACGCTACCAGAGTAGACACGGAAGAATACCAGACGGCCCATGTAGGGATCGGTGGCAATCTTGAATGCCAAGGCCGCTGTGGGCTCGCTATCGCTGGGCTTACGTCCCTCTTCCTCGTCGGTATTGTGATTGGTACCCATCACCATCTCCACGTCAACAGGAGCAGGCAGGAATGCGCACACATAGTCGAGCAGAGGCTGTACACCCTTGTTCTTGTATGAAGAACCGCAAATCATAGGTGTGCAGGCCATTGAGATGGTACCCTTGCGGATAGCAGCGATGATCTCGTCCTCAGTGATTGAGTTGGGATCGTCGAAGTACTTCTCCATCAAAGCCTCGTCGTACTCGGCAGCAGCCTCAAGCAGCTTGTTACGCCACTCGTCGCACTCGTCCTTCAGGTCGGCGGGAATCTCCTCAACGTCATATTCAGCACCCATAGTCTCATCGTGCCACAGGATAGCCTTCATCTTAATCAGGTCAACGACACCCTTGAAGTTCTCCTCGGCACCGATGGGAACCTGAATCACAACGGGGTTTGCACCCAGGATGTCCTTCATCTGCTGAACAGTCTCGAAGAAGTCTGCACCAGAACGGTCCATCTTGTTTACATAACCGATACGGGGAACGTTGTACTTGTCAGCCTGACGCCAAACGGTTTCCGACTGAGGCTGCACACCGTCTGCTGCAGAATAAGTAGCAACAGCACCGTCCAGCACACGCAGTGAACGCTCCACCTCAGCGGTGAAGTCAACG